>Ga0209417_1000683_pt1 | contig 73758 bp, 63 predicted proteins | sample RifGroF2_FD_184002 | JGI IMG/M metagenome (GOLD analysis project Ga0209417, IMG submission 184002) | Groundwater microbial communities from Rifle, Colorado, USA - Groundwater F2 (SPAdes) (version 2) | ecosystem: Environmental > Aquatic > Deep subsurface > Groundwater | place: Rifle, Colorado... | reverse complement strand
GGAGGATGCGAAGTACGAACGGCATCTTGATCTCGGATTCGACTGCTCGAAGGACTTCCATGTCTTCGCGCTGGACTGGGTCAAGGACGAGCCTATCTGGCTGGTGGACGGCAAGCCCCTCAAGCAGACACATTACGTATGGACCGAACCCGGAGCGCACCTGATAGTGGCGGACACCATCGGAATAGAGTTTGCAAAGGACAAGCTGACGCAGATGGTGGCGGATGAGAAAAAGTGGGACTATGCCATCGACTATATCCGCGTATGGAAGCGGAAAACAAACGGCGAAAAGGAAAAGACAAATAAATAGGACGAAAAAAAGGAAACTGGAATGAAAAAGGAAATGATACTGATGATGTCTGCGGCAATGTGTCTCGCCGCCGGCGGAAACTTGTCCGCCGAAGATGCGGCACCGGCGGCGAAGCCGGCGCATGAACTGACGATCCAGGCTACGGGGAAGTGGCAGAATCCGGTGCTGGTGACGGACAAGGCGGCCGCCGCGAAGTTGAAGGCTCATCCGGTGCTCAAGGTGGACATCACCGTATCGCCGGAGGAGTCGGATACGTGGTTTCAGGCGAAGCTGGCGGTCCATGGAGATGGAATGACGCGGGCGGAGTCGCCGAAGTGGCTGCTTGACCGCGCGCCGGGGACGACCGGGCTTGACAAGGTCACGATGTCATGGGATACGTCTTCGCTCACGTCGCAGCTGCCTGGAAATCCGACATGGTTTAAAATCGAGCTTGTCACACAAGGGGATCATGCCCGGACGATCTACGTGGACAACATCCGTTATGAAGGAGGTGCAGGCGCGGCGGCAGTGGAGAAGCCAAAGGCGGCACAGCCCGCAGCAGACCAACCCAAGAAGGAAGTGAACAGCCTGACGCCCTATCCCTCTCAAGGCGACACCGCGGCCTGGCCGGGAAAAGGGCCTATCAAAACTGGAGACTGGATGACTGGCGAGCGCAAGGCGTTTTGGGGACGGCGAGAGGCCGATCAGGGTAAAATCGTGTTCGTGGGGGATTCAATCATCGGCGGTTGGAAAAAACTGCAAGAGGATTTCCTTGGAAAACCCGTGGCCAACCGGGGAGTCGGTGGTGATGTTACACGCGGCGTTCTCTTCCGCCTGCAGCAGGATGTCCTGGATCTGCACCCAAAAGCCATCGTCCTTGAGATCGGCGGAAACGACAACAGCGCCGACGGGAAGCTTCCGGATTTTCTCTTCAACATCAATGCCATCATCGATCTGGCCCAAAAGGTCAACCCCGATCTTCCGGTCATCCTTTGTGGAATCACGCCCAAAGGCATCCCAGCATCCACCAATCCGGGGCTGGTTTCGTACCTGAAGAGAATTTACCCGGAGATTCCGGCCTGGAACGCCGCACTGGCCAAAATCGCCTCCACCCGGAAAAACGTCTATTATGTTGACTTCTATACTCCCCTGCTTCTCCCGGATGGCAGCGGCATTGACACGACCCTTTTTAATAGCGATCAGGTTCATCCCACGAATGAGGCGCACACGAAACTCGCCGGGGTCATTTCCAAAACCCTGGCGGATCTGAAGTTGTTTTAAAACCGTTTCTTCGGGAAGTTGGGAGTCAAGTGAAGAGAATTTTTAACCACGAAACACACGAATTACACGAAAGGTAAAATATGATTTGGAAGAAAGCATTGATGTTTGGGATTGTGATGTTCGCTGCAGTTCTATATGCCGAAGAAACAGTGGTTCAGCAGTTCCAGAACGGCGACAAGGTATGCTTCGTCGGTGACAGCATCACGCACGGTGGGCAATATCATGTCCAGATACTCCTTTATTACCTGACGCGTTTCCCTGACAGGAAGTTCGAGGCGTACAACTGCGGGAGTTCAGGGGATTATGCCGGCGGAGTCCTCAAGCGCTATGACTGGGACATAAAGCTGCACAATCCGACCGTGGCGACCATAATGCTCGGAATGAACGATGTCGGCCGCGACAACTACGGCAAGGACAAGACTGGAAAGGATTTTGAAAACAAGCACAAATGGGCCTTGGATGGATATACGAAGAACATGACGAAGCTTTCTGAGACGCTTGCAGCCGACAAATGCAAGATCATATATCTGACGCCTTCCATATATGATCAGACAGGAAACCAGAGTTCGCATAATTATTCCGGTGTCAACGACGCGCTCGGAACCTGTGCACAGGAGTGCAAAAAACTCTCAGAAAAATTCAATGGCGGACTCGTCGACTTCCATGGGTTGATGAGCAAGATCAACGAGGAACAGCAGAGGGCCAATCCTTCGTTTACGATTGTCGGCGGTGACAGGGTGCATCCGGGGATGGAAGGGCATTTCGTGATGGCATATGCCTTCCTCAAGGCACAGAAGGTTCCGTCGATAGTGTCGGACATGTCGGTAGATGCTGCGAAATCCGCAGTCGTCAAGCAGGATAACTGCCAGATAACTGAGCTGAAGGCAGAAAACGGTACTGTTTCATTCACATGCAAGGAGAATGCTTTGCCATTCCCGATATCCGAAGTGATGGTGAAGAAGCTGGAAGAATACATTCCGTTCACAAATGATCTGAACCGCGAGATGCTTACGGTGTCCGGCCTGCCGGCAGGGAGCTACAAGCTGTCAATTGACGGACAGGAAGTGCAGGAAGCCACCGCGGAAGAGCTCGCAAAAGGGATAAATCTTGCGACGAACGCCAAGACGCCCCAGTACAAACAGGCATGGGCGGTGGCCGATCCGGTATGGAAGAAATACAATCTTGAATCCGCAAAGCTCCGGACCATAGCGTGCATCAAGAATGGCATACTTGCCAGGGCCAACTTGAAGCCGGGCGACGTTGAAGGCGAAAAGAAGGTGCTCCAGGAAGAACTTGACAAATGCAGGAAGAACAAAAACAGCTATGGAGCCGGGCAGGTCGAGACATACATGAAATTCAGTGCGGACCAGAAGAAGATCGAGGATGAGGCCGCCGATTTCTGGCAGATAGCATATTCGAAGAACCAGACGAAGCCGCATAAGTTCGAGATACGCAGGAAATAATAGAATTGCGGCATTAACTGCTTAGGCAGGGTTGTAAGCTATAGACGAATGCAAAGACACGCTAAAGCTGTGAACTCCAACGAGAACTCTCCCTTTTTAAATTGCAGCACGTATAAAACATCTTGTATATTAACAAGATATGAATAATATATTTTCGTTTTCTTGACAATCTAATCCGATAAAATTATAGTAATACATAATAAAATTTAATAATAGCTATAATAATTAGAAAGGGAAATTGGTCATGAACTCCAAGGAAGTAAAGAAAATGGCTCTGGAATGTGGAGCGGATCTGGTTGGAATAGCATCTATTGACCGTTTCAAGGGAATCGAAGCAAATGGGAATCCACTGAGCATAAAGCCAAATACGAAGTCTGTCATCGTTCTCGGATTTCAAGTTCTGCGAGGTTCGCTGAGAGGTATTGAGACCGGCACATGCTGGGGCTCCATCGGAATGGGATCTCCCTTGACCTGCATGATCGAATATACTTATGATTTATGCCGCGAACTCGAATCCGCCGGCTGGGAGGCGGTTCCGCTTATCAAACAAAACAAAGGCCTAAGAAACCAGGGAGTCGCAGTTTCTCCAGACAAGCCGGAACCGGATGTGATCGTCGATATGGACTACATGGCCTATGCCGCAGGACTCGGTCATCTCGGTGAAGGAAAATTCTTCCTGACTCCCCAATACGGTCCGCGCCAATATTTCACTGCGATACTCTGCGATCTGGAGCTCGAAGCGGATTCGCTGTTAAGCGGAAGTGTCTGCGACGGATGCGGTGAATGTCTTAAAAGCTGTCCGTCAAAAGCATACACTATGGAGGCCTGGAAGGATGAGGAATTTCCGTCTTCAACCTTCAGATGGCGTCCTCTTCACGTTGAAAGCTGCGAGATCTGCAGGACCGGTGTCTCGGGAAATCCATATAGCAATGGAATACGAGGTGAACCGAACAGGCTCGGAGCGGCGTGCGGTCGCGCATGTGTCGCGCATCTGGAAAGTTCCGGCCGCCTGCAGAAATCCTTGAAAAATTCTTTTCGATAAAATAAAGAATATATGACCACAGAATACACAGAACATATGACCACGAAACACACTAAATACACGAAAAAGATAATAATATGATTCCTATATAAACAAAAATTTATTCTGTGTAGTCTGTGTGTTCTGTGGTTTAATAAAAAGGAGTTTTCGTCATGCTTACTAGTGAAAGCATAAAGAAGTTTGCAAAGGATGTATTGAAGGTAGACAAGGTCGGCATAGCGAACATTGAAAGGTTCAAGGACGCTCCGCCCGACATGAGCCCCTACAACATCATGCCGGAAGCTAAATCGGTGATTGTCTTTGTCCAGAGGATTTTGCGAGGATGCTATAGGGGAATCGAAGAAGGAACCCATTGGCCTTCATATCAGGCCTTTGGTTATTCCGGACTGAACGGTCTGATCGCGAAAACCTGCTACCGCCTAGGACGTTTCGTGGAAGATAACGGCTATGAGGCGGTGCCTGTTCCTACTTCCGCAGCGCTGAGGGAATTCGGCCCCAGAGGACCGAGTCCGAAACCCGGAATGCCGCCCCGCGAGATAACCATGAATATTAGGATCGCTGCCACCCTTGCCGGAGTCGGCGAGATCGGCTGGAGCAAGGTGTTCATGACAGAAGAATTCGGTCCAAGACAGCGCATAGGAGTTATTCTTACCGACGCCAAACTCGAACCGGATCCGATCGTCACCGGAAACCTTTGCGACCACTGCAAGGCATGTGTCAGGGAATGCCCCGGATGCGCGCTACCGAAGGACAAGAGCGTTTCAATTGAAGTTGAAGGACATAAGATAGAATGGTGCGACATCGATCTTGGAAAGTGCAAGCTGACGCATTTCGGATTGAACCGCAAGTCGTCTCCGCATTTTGTCAAGCATTTTCCCGGAGTCTATATGCCTATCGAGGAGCAGGAGGTCACCTGGCTAGAAGCGTGGAACCTGGGATGGGGTCTTTTCTCTCAAGTTCCAACATATAAGGCCTTGAGCGATCATCCCGTGCCGATCTGCGGAGCTCGCGGCTGCATAATTGGATGCATGAAACATCTGGAGAAGAAAGGGACAGTGAAGAACAAGTTCAAAGCCGCAAAAGTCTTCAGCGAGAAGAAGCCCTGGGAACTTCTGGAACGTCCACCCCACGTCGAGCATCATGGATTCGTCTATGATCCGAAATACAGGACGAGTGAGGATGGAAAGAACAAGTTTGCTCCGCCACAGGATTGGTACTGAAGGAATGTGAAATGGTAACAGAATATTTGAATTTTGTTTGTAGTTAAGCCATTTTTGGCTGTTTTTGTAAAGTCAAAGAAACACGCAAGAATGCGTTAACTACGAGCGAATACAAGATAAATGACATTTATCCTAATTCTGTGAAATTAGCATCTGTCATGTAAGGCATTATATTTATCGCCGTATATTTAAATATTTTCAGGGAAAATATTTATGAAAGATAATCTTGTACAGTCGCTGTCGCGGGGGATCGACATCCTGCGTTTCATCGCTGAATCCGAGGACGGACGGCGCGTGAACGAAATTGCCGACGAAATAGGCGTCAAGCCTCCGGCGGCATATAACCTTATCCGGACACTCGCCTCAAGAGGGCTTGTCGAAAAGCGGAATTCCAAGTACCAGCTCGGACCTGCCATTGCCGATCTTGCGTCATCCCACTTAAAGAGGCGGCTGATCACAAGCGCGAAAAAGTCGATGATGTCCCTTTCTACGAAATTTCCTGAATTCAGTTTCGTGTTAAGCGAACTTTCCGGACGTGAGATAAGCGTCAGGCTTCTGCTGAGTACCGACTGCCCGTCTTATGTCCAGGAACCTTCAGGGATGAGCTTCCAGTTCTATGCCACCGCTTCCGGGCTTCTCTTCCAGGCTTTCGTCGACGACGAGACCCTCGAAACAATACGGGAGAGTTCGCCTTTTTCCGAGGACGGCATCAAACTCTGGAATTCGCTGGATGAACTGGAGAAATCCCTGTTGAAAATAAGGAAGGAAGGACATGCAGTAAAACCTTTCGATGAAAGCAGCCTGTTTGCGGTTGCAGTTCCCGTTTTCAACGACAAGAGACGCGTTATTGCCGCTATTGGCGCGAGTGTCAGGAAGAAGATCCTCCAGGAGAAAGCCGGCTGCGACAAGGAAATTATAAGGTGCATGAAGGAAGAGGCCCTGAAGATCAAATGAATAAATATTCGAACTCTCCTTTTGCAGATGCTGTGGCCGTCTGGCATCTGAAAGCTCTCAAAGACACATCTGCGGGCAATTATTATCTCAGAATAAACCGGAAGCCCGGCAAATTCATAAAGCTTGCCGGCAAGGATCTCGAAGCATCGTTGAAACGCGGTGGTGACGGCTATGCTGCCAATTTTGAAAGATCCGGCTGGCTGTCAACAGCAGACGATAATCTGGAGACTTTACGTGATAGAGGTTCGGATGATATTTTGAAATATTCCAGCAGGGGGATGAGCATCTGCGCCAGGATAAAGGCGGAAAAGCCCGGCGGTGTCTTCCGTACAAACATCTTCAGCCTGAATATCCATGACGGCGGACTTCTCATAGGATGGCTCGGTCTGGGCATAGGTGAAAGAAAATGGTATGCGCAGATACCGTTCGGGAAAATTGAATTCAACAAATGGTATGATCTTGTCTTTAAATTTAAGCCTGGCAGACTCGAAGTCTTCGCCAACGGATCGCTGATGGATTCCGTCAGACTTGGACAGGAACCTTGTACTGTGTCCACAGGTTCGATAATGATCGGCGGCTGGCGGATACAGGATCTCGCGTTCAAGGCGTTCCCGGAAGACACAGTTGACGGTATCTATTCCGCCTTGTTCACAGGTCTGATAGATCATGTTATATTCTGGAACCGCGCAATCACTGATTCGGAAATTGCTTCGCTGAACGCCGATAAGAAGTTGAATAGGAAAATTGCGAAATCCGCATGGCGGAAATGCCTGAAGGATTATCAGAAGTTCCATGAGGCGTCGGTCGCCAAGGATGTGAAGAAATGCGAAAAGCTCGGACTTTCGATACGCAGGTTCATGGCGCGTGATCCGCAAAGGCCTATTTACCATCTGACCTCCCCGTTGGGCTGGATAATGGATCCGGCCGGTTCCTTCTTTCACGACGGGAAGTACCATGTCTACAGCTACAGGAACATATTCTCAATGCTCACATGCAATTCGCTGGACCATTATGTGAGCGACGACATGATCCACTGGAAGGACATGCCGGTCGGGGTATGGGCTGATTCTGAACTTGATGTGCACGGTATCTGGCTCGCGAACATCTTCATCGACGACAACGGCGTCCCGACTATGATTTACACATCCCACGGACTGAAGGGAAAAATAGGCGTGCTTGCGCGCAGCCATGACAATCTTTTGTCGTTCGACGGAAAGAAGCCTGTTATAACAAAGACCATGCATCATGATGGCCATACCTGGAAGGACGGAGACACCTGGTACACTACGACCACACGTCAATTCTGGGGGAAACGTGAAGGTGATCTCGGAGATGCGGTAATTATATTTTCATCAAAGGATCTTGTGAACTGGGAGGAGCGCGGTGAACTGTTCAGCGTAAGGAAAACCAAGGAACCAATGGACGATCACCAGAGGTGGGGATTTACGGAGTTCCCGTATTTAATTCCGTTCGGCGACAAATATGTCTTCATGACGGGAACGCATCCTGTGATGTACTGGGTGGGTCGATTCGACAAGAAGAATCTGAAATTCATTCCGGATCACGAGGAAGGAAAACTCCTGGACTATCTGAATCCTCTTCATTGCTTCAGTCCGATGACTGTTGATAACAAGGGGCCCGGCGGAGCTCCGAGGAGGATAATCTATTCGATGTATCTTTATCTCAATGGAAACGTGGAGTCTCTTCCCTGGAACGGGATACATGTCCTGCCGCGCGTACTTACTCTTGAAGGAGAATATCTGAAGCAGGAGCCTGTTCCGGAAGCCCAAAGCCTTCGTGGTAGGAAATATTTGATTGATAAGTTTGGTTCTCAGGTAGGGCGCGTTCTCCGTAACGCGCCGCGGACGGCTGCGGAGAGCCGTCCCTACCTTATAAAGACTGGCATGAAAAACCTACTCGGTAAGATCAGAGGCGATGCTCTTGAGATTATCGCTGATTTCAAGCAGGGAACGGCGAAATGCTTCGGATTGAAAGTGCGAATTTCGCAGGACGGCAGGAAGTTCACTCGAATCTGCTGTGACATGACAAAGAAGATCTTCTCTGTTGAAGGCGGAATAAATATCCGGGCACCATACAAGGATATTGGAAAAGGACCTCTGCTTCTAGGAATAGACAGAAAAGTCCGGATACATGTGTTTCTGGACAAAGGCTGTTTTGAAGTTTTTATCAACGGGCAGACCTGCAGCGGTTCGTTCAATGCGGATCCAAAGGATGTCGGCCTCGATCTTTTCAGCGAAGGCGGAACTGCAGAGCTAAAATCCCTCGACATCTGGCAGATGAAATCTGCGTGGAAGATTGGCAAATAGAAAGAAATTACAGGCGAGACGCCTGTACCACTTTCTTAATGTAAATATTCACAGAGGGACATGCTTCAGTGAATATTTACCTTCTGTATTTCTTGTTGAAGGAGGCGCAGGCGTCGTGGAATCGTTTATCAAGCTTCTCGCGTTCATTGGCAGGAACAGGACCGGTCTTGTCCCATTTCTTCTTCATTTTCTCAAAGCGGTCGATAGCCTCACGGCTGTTTTCAAGTTTTCCGTCCGCCGCCTTGCCGAAATTGCTTTCTATTGCAAGCCTGAGTTCGTTGATAAGATCGTCGGAAACTCCGCTTTCAGGCTTGATATCGTCGGAGGAGGGGGCTCCGGCAAGCTGCTCGAGCTTTACACACAGCTCCTTCTTGGCTTTCAGGTTCTCCTTCTGTTTCGATGTTTCAGAGCTGAAGTATCCGGTGTCTTTAGTCTTCAACGCTTCCAGATATTCACGGAGCCTTGCGTCAAGCCCTTCTAACTTGTCCTTTGGAACAGGTACGATTGTATCCCATCTGGACTGGAACGCGGAGGCAGCCTCATCGAGGTTGGCGGATGCGGCGTCGCCGGAGGATGCGAATTCTGAGATCTCCATGAGCAATGACTCTTTGGCTCTGATGTTCGATTCGAAAGAGGATTGTAGTTCACGGCGAGCTTCATGGTATTTGGCTTCAAATTTCCTGAGCAGTGAATAGAACTTGTCTTCGACATCTCTTCCCTTGTCCCTGGGGGACGGACCGATTTTTCTCCATTCGTCCTCGAGCGCTCTGACCAGCCCATCCACCTTGTCGCAGTCGCTCTTCAGTTCCTGGGAGTCGGAAAGACTTTCTATTTCAGAACATATCTTTTCTTTCCTTGCAAGATTTTCATTTCTTGTCGAGTCGACCTTCTCGAAGAATTTCCCCAGTGCTGAGTTGAATCTTTCCCAAAGGATTTTTTCATCCTTGCGGGAGGCATAGGCGGCTTTCCTCCATTTATCGCGGAGTCCCATGGCGGTACTGATGGACTGCGCCGGATCTGCGAGCCCAAGGAGCGCCTCAGCCTGTTCGCAGAGCGCGATCTTGGCCTTCTTGTTCTCCGACTGTATCCTGTGGATCTCATCGTAGTGAGCCTTGCGGCGTTCGAAGAAGATATTGCATGCCTTCCTGAAGCGCTGGTATGTGTCCATCTCCTTGCCCCTGGTGACCTGTCCGGTCTCAGACCATCCCATCTGAAGCGACTTCAGCTTGTCTGCGGTATTCTCCCATTCCTCGGAGTTCTGGACCGACTCAGCCTGTTCGCAGAAGGATATTTTCCTTGCCAGGTTTTCAGCGCGTTTCCTGTCCTGTTCGTCGAAGAACTCCTTGCAGCCCTTATATATCTTCTCGCACGTCGAATGGAACCTCTCCCATATCTCGTTCGACTTCTCCCTGGGGACGGCACCGATTTTCTTCCATTCGTCCTGGAGTTCCTTCATTGATCTCAACCGCATGCTGAAACTGGTTTCAGACATGAGCTTCTCCGCCTTTTCACAGAGTCCGATCTTTATAGTGTAGTTCTCCCATCTATGCCAGTCCTCCTCCTCGAATATCTCGTTGATCTTCCTGTGGTAGGAGTTCAGCATGGACCTGAAATGGCTCTGGAGGCTTTCTTTCGCGGGATCCCTGATCTCGGTGAGTTTCCATCGGGCTTTGATGTCCTTTACCTTCGGCAGCATGGATTTCAGGTTTTCGGCCTTAAGACAGGATTCCATCTCGCCGCATAGTTCCTTGAGCAGGTTGATTTCGGTTTCGAGCGTGGCTGCAAGTTCATTCTTCCTCCTGTCGAAATCGGCGAGAGCCTTGTCGAAGCGTTCGTGGAAATGTGAGACGCCCTTGACACCGGCGACTGCCTTGAGCCACTTCTTCTTGATTTCCTTGAGCTCCTTCTCGGCATTGATCCATTCGGAACCTTCTGCAAGATCCTCGGCCCTGCCGCAGAGATGTTCCATCTCGGGCAGTCTTTCGTTCTTCAGGGCGAGATCCTCGCGCTGGATTTCAATGCTGCTTGAGAATGCATGTATGGCCTTGTCGAAACGGGCCTGCAGGATTTCGAGGTACTGGGACTGGAGAGGTGGCAGGTTTTTCCAGGCGGACTTGATCTCCTTTACACGGTTTGCGAATTCCGCAGGATTTTCCGAGGATGAATATTTTTCAATTTCCGTGCAGAAGGCTTCTCGCTCGGAAGTCCTGGCCTTGCGGGTCTTTTCGCTTTCCATCCGTGAATGGAAAAGAGCGAATGCATCGTCGAAACGTTTCTTCAGTTCGACGTGGTGCCCTTCTGCCGCAAGGTCTTTAAATTTCTGTCCGGCATCGGCGAAAAACTGTTCCGCGGCAATCCAGTTGGACGCCTTGGCGTGGTTCTCCGCCTCGAGACACAGGTCCTTCAGATTTTGAATGATATTGTCCATTAGAGCCTATAAAAATACAGACTGAAGGGGGAATTGCAAATCCGGCCTTGTCCAATGGAAGAAGGAAAGTGAATTTACAGGGATTCCCTTTATGATTGAACTGAACTTGTTTTCGAGTACATTAGCAGGATTGCAGATTAAAATAAATTGCTAATTAAGGTTAAAATAAACCATGAAATACATTGAGAAGAAGTATGATCTTGTCGTCGCCGGCGGCGGAGTCGGCGGAGTGATAGCCGCTATAACGGCCTCAAGGAAGGGGCTCCGTGTGGCCCTGGTCGACAACAAACCCGGACTCGGGGGTAATGCCTGCTCGGAGATAGGGGTTTCCATTGACGGAGCCGAGTGTTTCGGACTGTTTCAGAACATGAGAGAAGGCGGGCCGGTGGAGGAGCTGAAGGAACAGCTTGTCAAGCTGGATCCGTTCTGCCGGAGCACTCAGGGAAGCACGACCATGCTTTTCTGGTGCGAGGAGAACAATGTCGATGTTTATTCCGAACTTAACATAAATGACGTTGACACCAAAGGGCGGAAGGTGACAGCCGTACACGGATCACAGTCGGGCACAGAGCGCAACTACAAGTTTGTGGCGAAGCAGTTTGTTGATGCCACAGGCGACGGCACGGTGGCCGCTCTTGCGGGTTGCGAATATCGCATAGGACGCGAGGCGAAAAAGGAATTCGGAGAGCTTCTGGCGCCTGACAAGGTTGACAGGGGCATCATGGGGGCATCAGTTCTCTTCAGAGCTAGCGAGAAGAAAGTCCCTTCGGTCTTTGAGCGGCCTTCCTGGGCATATGAATACACCAAGGAGGACGATCTTCCGTACAGGCTGTCGATGTACAAGGGGCCTGTGGAATGCGGTTTCTGGTGGGTGGAATATGCAGGCGACCACAACGATCCGATCGGGGAATACGAGAGCATCCGGAAGGACCTGCTCAAGTGCACATACGGCGTCTGGGATTTTCTGAAGAGGGATCCGTCCCGCAAGATGGAATATTATTCCCTCGACAATGTAAGCATTTCGCCGGCGAAACGCGAGAGCCGCCGCATAGTCGGGGACTACATCATCCTGGAGAAGGACATAGTTGAGAGAACAAAGTTCTATGATGCCGTGGCTTACGCGGGATGGAATATAGACATACACGTTCCCGGCGGCTTCAAGTCAAGGCAGAAGCCGAATATCCACGCCATGTTCCAGTGGGTTTTCAACATCCCGCTGCGTTCGCTTTACGCGAAGGACAAGGACAACCTGTGGCTGGTGGGACGCGACATGAGCGTTTCGCACGTTGCTCTCGGTGCGACGAGGCTGCAGGCGACAATTGGGACTACCGGGCACGCTGTTGGTATCGCTGCAGCTATTGCACACCGCAATAAAAAGAGCGCACGGAAGACGGCCAAAATCTTCATCAGGGATATCCAGCAGGAAATCCTGAAGGACGGTTCATTCATTCCCGGCGTGAAGAATACTGATGAAAAAGATCATGCGCTTTCTGCGAAGATCGCAGCGACGAGTGAGCAAGTTCTTTCGTTTGAACGATCAAAGGAATACCTGCCGCTCGAAAAAGGGAAAGCACTTTCATTTCCTGTCACTGAAAAGCGTATCGACAGGATTGTCATTCCGCTCAGGAATTCCGGAAGGTCTCCTGCCGAGGTGAAACTGTATTTTGCCAGATCAGAACACCCGAACCATTTTTCACACAGGAAGGCGATTGCGGAAAAGACCATCGTGGTCAAACCCGGGGAACAGGATATCTCCTGGGATCTTGTGGTATCAATTCCTGAACCGGGACTTTATGCCGTACTCATGATCTCCGATGGCGAGATAGGATGGCTCAAGTCGAATATTGAACCCTACGGATGCTATACCGGTAAATATGCTCCAGATCATTATTTTACGCCGAAACCGGATACGAGGGAAGATCTCTATATGATCCAGAAGCCGATTATGGTTACCAGGAACTCGGAGCCTGTCGAATGGGAGAAAATGCGGAAGAACCGCGAGCTCAAGCTCGGGCGTCCGGAAAACCGCACGAATACGCATCTTCCTTTCATTGAGACAAGTCCGGTCCAGCGTCCGTATAATGCGGCAAACGTGACCAGCGGAGTATCGCATACGGATGTGATTCCTGACCTGTGGATATCCGATCCGGACGGAAAAATGCCGCAGGAGATCATCTTGTCCTGGAAGGAAGCAAGGAAGATATCTTCCGCAAGGATAGTGTTCGATACCGATCTTGATATGAATCATCCTGCTGTCCTGCCTATAGACTACATTGTAAAGAAATATTCCGTGGCGGTGAGGACGGAGGGCAAGTGGAAGACGGTAGCATCCTGCAAAGACAACAGATCCAGATTCAAGATACATGAGTTCGAAACCTGTGTGACAGATGCAGTGAAAATCGTGGTGGAGGAGATCCATGCCGGAGGCAGGAGTGCACGGGTGTTCGAGATCAGATGTTATTGAAAAATTTCCGCAATGCGGAAAATTTAATAAGGCGTTGAGTGCATGAAGACATTGATTCTATTTATCACGATCCTTTTCACGATTCCTGCGTCTACCGCTGAACCTGTCAAGAAATCCAAGGAGATTGAGATTATGATCAGTAATTTCCGTGAGTTCTATCTGGAATACCAGGCGAAGAAGGCCGTGCCCGAATACGTTGCCTCATGCCGCGATGACGGGAGCTGGAAGGACATAGACTATTCATCCAAGGACCGTTCCGGCTGGGATCCGATGGAGCATGTCGATCGTCTCTTCGAGATATCTTTGGCAACGTTCAGGTCTGATGCTATAAAGGATGACCGCCAGCGGAACCTGGAAGCGATACACCGGGCTCTTGCCTACTGGCGCAAGCATGACTTCAAGTCGGACAACTGGTGGTGCAACAATATTGGTGTGCCTGATAGATTTGGCAGGATTGCCGTCATCATGGGTAGTGAACTGAACGCGGATGAATATGATTACATAGTCAACACAGTCCTGCCGAGATCTGCAATAGGGATGACTGGACAAAACAAGGTCTGGCTGGCCGGAGGTACGGCCGTGCGTGCTGCGCTGATGGGAGACGAATCAATGATCAAAAAGGCCGCCGCAGTCATCTGGGATGAGGTCAAGGTCTCTGAAAAGGAAGGTGTAAAGCCTGACTACAGCTTCCAGCAGCATGGGGCGATGCTGCAGTTTGGAAACTACGGTCTCGCCTATGCGAACGACATCTCTATGTGGGCTGTTATTTTTGCAGGAACACCATGGGCGATGCCGCCGGAAAAGCTCGATATCCTGCGCAGATATGCCCTTGACGGACAGAACTGGATCGTCTGGAAGGGAGCCATGGACATCAATTCTTGCGGACGTCAGATATCGCCAAATTCTCCAGCAGGGAAGGGCAGATCTGCCACAGGGTTCATGAAGAGGATGATGAAGGTGGATCCGGAAAATGCCAAGGAGTACAAATCTTTTGCAGACAGGAATCAGGCAGACGCGGTGAATGATCTTGTAGGCAACAAGTATTTCTGGTGTTCCGACTACATGGTCCACCGAGGGAAGGATTTTTACGTCTCTCTCAAGATGTCCTCGAACCGCGTCCTTGGAATGGAATCCATCAACAATGAAAATCTTCTTGGACGACACCTTGCCGACGGGGCGCTCTATCTTTACAGGAACGGTGAAGAATACAAGAATATTTTCCCGATATGGGACTGGAAGAGGATTCCGGGAACCACGTGTATCCAATCGCCGGGTGATCCTGAGCACTGCAAGAATTGGAAGAACCCCAGGGATTTTGTCGGCGGTGTTTCCGACGGGGTATATGGATGCGCAGTAATGGATTTCGAGCATGACGGAGCCTCGGTCCGCAAGTCCTGGGTTTTCGGGGATGGCATTATATTCTGTTTCGGTTCTGGAGTGTCATCGGCATCGGAATTTCCTGTTGCGACCAGCGTCAACCAGTGCCTTCTGAACGGGGATGTAAAGGTGAAGGTTGCAGGAAATGAACAGGTCATGCATAAAGGGAAAAAGAGTTATTTTGCCGTGGAATGGGTGGAACATGATGGTTGGCGCTATTCATTCCTGAATCATTGCGAAGTAGTAGTGAACGCGGGTCCGCAGTCCGGGGAATGGTCGAGGGTGTTCACGAATTCAAACACGCCCAAGGATAAGATCAGCAAGGACGTATTTTCCATCTGGATCGACCATGATAAGAAACCGTCTTTGGTCAATTATGCATATACAATAGGTCCGGCTGGGAAAGAAATAAATACAATCGATATTCGCGAGGATAAGCCAACGATGCAGGCGGTCGAGTTGAACGAGAGAATCATAGCCGTGGCGTTCTGGAAGCCTGGGAAGCTGGAATATGGGAAAGGGCAGTTTTTAGAAGCTGGAAGTCCCTGCTTGATGATTCTGGATTTCGAAGGTGAAACTGTCATTTTGTCCGATCCCACGCAGAAGTTGAAGGATTTGGATGTCGTTATTGGAGGAAAACCTTTGAAGGTGGAACTTCCATCCGGCGGCGATGCCGGGAAATCTGCCAAGGTCGAGTTTTAACCTGATTACTAATAGTCGCATAATTGTATTGACACTGCAAAGGAGGGCGGGTTTTCCAACCCGCCAAGGCGGACTGGAAAGTCCGCCCTCCGTTAATTTATGTCCATTCTATTACGGGACTATTAGTAATTCATGCACCGAGCATGCCGCAGCCACTAGGCAGCAGGGCAATTGAAAAGGGCTATACGAGAAGGTATCTTCCTTTTTACATTGACAATATATTGGGTGATTCGTATCTTTAAGGCTGTGTAAGAAACATAAAAGAGTGGATTTCCCATGACCACCAGAAAGACATCTTTGAATCCCGAGGAGAAGGCGCAGATTCTGAAGAAGCTTGTCGATGATGCCGCGGCCCGGAGGGGCGGCTACAGGGAACGGGCACTCCTGCTTTTCCCTCACATCTGCGGACGCTGCGGCCGCGAATTCTCCGGCAGGAGGCTCCAGCAATTGACCGTGCACCACAAGGACGGCAACCACAACAACAATCCTGCTGACGGCAGCAACTGGGAGCTTCTCTGCATCTACTGCCATGACAGCGAGCATGAAGTCAGGACTGAGAGTTGTTTTGCCGGCGCGAAGGAAGAACCGCCTGCCCCGCTTTTTTCTCCGTTCGAGAATCTTGACTCACTGATCAAGATTCCCGATGAGGAATCCGGTGCGGAGGAGAATGCCGAGGAAAAGAAAAAAGACGAAGGGAATAATGAATAACCGCGAACGGCTTCTGCCTGTCATGAGATCAGGAGGGTACATTCCGACCACGGACCATCAGACTCCGCCGACGGTCAGCCTCGATGCTTTCAAGGGATATGTAAAGATCCTCAAGGAATATTGCGGGAAGGTGAAGTCGAATTTTAGATATCAACTTTTCAAGAAGAAGAGAAAAGAACAGCTCTTGCGAGCTTAACTACGAACGAATTACAAGGAGAAGACCTGGATATGTTTGTAGTCAATGTCGCAAGACATGTTCTTTAAAAGTACTTGAACAAGGATGGACTTTATGAAATACATCAGAAATGTTTCTGTTTTTATTGCGTTTTTCTTGTGTGTTGGAAATCTTTTTGCCCAGCAGCTTAAGATAATCGTGACCGGAGACATGCATGGCTGGATTGAACCTCGGGCAGTAGAAGGCAAGCTTTTTGGAGGGGCGGCGGAGATGCTGGCATACTGGAAGGCGGTAGAAGGATACAGTCCTGAAAAGTTCCTGGTGATAGGATGCGGGGATCTTGCGACCGGGCCCGCGATCTCAACGGTCTACAAGGGGGAACCTGCGATTGCAGTCATGAACCTGATGGGATACGATGTTTCCGCCCTGGGAAACCATGAGTTCGACTTCGGAGGTTCTGAAGGACTTAAGAAGATGCAGCAATGGGCGAAGTTTCCGATCATGGCGGCGAATGTCGCCAATGCAGACGGAACCCCTGTCGATTTCATTCCACCGGCAATGATGTACGAGGAGCAGGGGGTGAAGGTCGGGATCATAGGGTTGACTCTCCAGAATCTTGCCAGCATAACAAGCTCAAATAATATATCAGGCCGTCCATATGCGGAATACGTGAGGGAATTTACTGCCGCGCTCCGGGAAAAGGGTGCCAAGGTGATCATTGTTGCCTCACATGTTCCGCAGGCGGAGCTGTGTATATTGGCGAAGGAGGTCGCGGATCTGAACATCCCTCTCATGCTTGGCGGACATACCCACGAGATCTCTCAGCAGAAGATTGGAAATACATGGGTGATGAGCTGCGGACAGTGGTGGGAGTGCTACGGGCGCATTGACTTGAACTTTGATCCGGAAACCGGACGTTCGACCGTGCAGTTGGCAAAGCAGGTCTGGTTGTTGCAGGACAGGAAGGATGCGCAGTCCGATCCAAACGTGAAGGCTGATATCGGCAAATGGCATGAAAAAGTCACAAAGGAGCATGGAGAGTCGCTGGGATTCACTTCAAGCGGACTCAGACGACAGTGGGCGATCTGCAATCTTGTGACGGACTCATGGCTTTCCAGATATCCTGCTGATCTGGCTATCAGCAACCTCGGTGGATTCCGCCAGGATCTGCAGCCGGGAGAAATTAGAAAGCTCGATTTCATCGGGGTGATGCCGTTCGACAACACTCTTCTCAGGATGAAGATAAGCGGAGAACAGCTGAAGAATTATATACTTACGATGAAAAAGGAGGTCCTTGTGTTCGGAGGGGCGAAGCGCAAGGGTGATGGAATGACAATCCTGAAAACTGACAAGGCGATAGATCCAGCTTCGGGCTACAGTCTTCTTATCAACAGCTACCTTTATGGATTGAGCGCTGAGCTCAAGACGGCCGATCCCCGGCCTGAAACCGTGTCTGAGGACTGGCGGGATCCGGTCATGGAATGGCTCAGGAAAAATCCTTCTAGTGCAGAGAAGCCGCTGGAAGGAGCCATTGATCCATCTGCAAGGGTCGAGTAAGGAATCCCCGAAATCATGGTGGCAGTACCACTTCGATGAAGTTCTGCTTGCAGTAATATCGGATAGCAAGCTCGCTCTTGATATCCCCTTCCTTCACCATTGCGCAATGTCCGTCCACGAACGCGAAGTTTGCGCCATTGTTGTGCCTGGTATGGACATTGATATGGGACCATGAGTTGTTTGGCTCATAGAAGCAGTATTGTTTCCTTGATCCGCTGTTCTGTACAGTGTCACCGATAAGGCCGATACCGTCGGGCTTTGGGCACTTGGCAAGATTGAGCCAGCGGTCATAAGCGGAGCTTCTCGTTTCCGTGAATGTCCAGCTGGTCCATGGATAGCCATTCCAATTGCCACTGCTGGCAGGAGAAATAATCCCGTAGGTAAGATATGTAGTGTTGACCGTGGCAGACCAGTCGAACACGTCCGAAGGATTCTGGCTCGGACAGAAGAGGGCGTTGCCGTTCTGCAGGTACACGCCCGGATCGGGTCCGCCCCAGCGGTTGGTGACCTTGCAGATCATCACGCCCCAGGGCATGATGTGGTTGATATAGTTGTAGACATACTGGCTGGGTATCCATCCCTGATAGTCGTCGGCGTACTGTAGAAGGGCCAGTGATGTCTGGTGCTGGTTGTTGAGGCACTGGGACGCCAGTGCCATTTTCTTCGCCTGTGTGATGGCGGGAAGAAGCAATGCGACAAGTATTGCGATGATCGCAATTACCACCAACAGTTCAATTAGCGTGAATGTTCTTTTGAATTTGCCTGGTTCAAGAAACATTGCTCCACCCTCCTGAGAGTTGATTATATCACAACCGACTTGTTTGTCCTAGTGGCTTTCTGATAAAATACTGAGCAAGGCTTTTGTGATCATCATTGGTCTATTGCCTACCTCTTGCCGCCCTGGCCTGTGTAGTATCGTCCGATTCCAGCCCCGCTTTTGAGTTCGGGGCCCTTGAATGAATCGACATGTCCGTCGACAAATGTCACGTTCGCCCTCTCATTGTGCCTTGTCATTACCGCATATCCTCCGGCAGGCCATGTTGAAGAGACTGAAAACATGTCCGACTGCTGCAATGATGCGCCTCCAGTTGCGGAATCCGCAATCCATGGAATCTTTTCCGGTGACGGTATTTTCTTCATGTTCCAGCTATGTCCTCCCCAGCTGCCATTCGATTCGTAAAATCCTCTGCCGGCCTTGCTGAGATCTATTCCATTAACTGTCCCATAGGTGCCAAGCACTCCATAAGTGTACCAGGCAGGACCGCTGTCACTTTCCAATATCGCCTTTGTCGGAGGAAAATAGGGGCATCTCACGACTGTCCTGTTCTTGAGGTAGTCTGGACCTGAACTGCCTGGCCACGGATCGCTGTTTTTCCATCCTATGAAATAAACACACCAGGGCCATTCAGCCCATGTCCTCCTGAACTGGTATCCCGGCACGTAATCATTGAAGTCATCCGAATACTGGATGTATGATATCATCACCTGCCTCTGGTTGGAGACGCAGTCGATGCCCTTGACAGCTTCCCTTGCGGATCTAAGAGCCGGAAGAAGCAGGGAGGCAAGTATTGCGATGATCGCAATTACGACAAGCAATTCAATCAAGGTGAAACGCCTCTTGCTGGATTTGCGCGACATCTTCCCCTCCGCTGTCAATTAAATTATCAATCAATGCGAATATATTATTATTACAGTAAATTACAATAATAATTATAAAAATAATGGCAATATTGTTCTTGACAAGTATGAATACGGGCGTATTGTTTACTGTAAATTACATTAACAAGCAGGAGAAAAATGAAATATTCATCACCTAATCCGTATCTCACCCGCTACAAGGGAAACCCGATCCTCCAGGGAAAGGATTTCCCGCATGAATACGGGATCCGCCATGTCTTCAATTCCGGAATGATCAAGTACAAGGGCAAGTATCTGATGATGTGCAGGACCGAGGACCACCGCCTGCGCGACCGTTTCTGGATCGCCGAAAGTTCCGACGGATACAAGTTCAAGCCGCGTCCTGCCCCGGTGAAGATGCCGATGGGGAACAAGGAATTCCAGGACTACACGTACAACGGCGAAGTCTATTACGATCCGCGCATAACCTTCATAGATGGTAAATACTACATCATCCATTCCTGCCACAGCAGCCATACCTGCCGACTGAGCCTGCTTGAAACCGAGGATTTCGAGAAGTTCAAGTGGCGAGGCTTCATCTGCGAGCCCGACAACAGGAACGGAGTCCTGTTCCCTGAGAAGTTCAACGGGTTATACTGCCGCATGGACCGCCCGAACACAGACGCCAATATCGGCGACATCTGGGTATCCTATTCTCCGGATCTGATCCACTGGGGGCAGAGCAGGTGCGTCGTCCGCAACAGCCAGCTCCGCTGGTCTTGGGGCAAGATCGGTCCGGGATCAGTTCCAATAAGGACCAAGGAAGGATGGCTGTGCATATTCCATTCCGTCTATACAGTCTGCAACTACCAGTTTGTCTACAACCTCGGCGTGATGCTTCTTGATCTGAAGGATCCTTCGAAATGCATAGCGATGTGCGACGACATGATCCTGTCACCGGAAATGGACTACGAGTTGCACGGCCAGACCCCGAGCGTGGTTTTCACCGCCGGGCATATACTCGAGGACGATGGCGAAATCAAGATCTATTATGGAGGTGCCGATACGGTGATGTGCGTTGCGACAACGACATTGAAGACTTTGCTCGATGCGTGCCACAACCGGATCAAGGCTCCGGATCACACGCCGCTCATGCCGTTTGGAAGAAAATAATAAAATTTCCAAGGAGAATTTTATAAATGAAGCATAGCATAAATGACATTGCGAAGATGGCGGGATGTTCGACCGCCACCGTTTCGCGCGTCCTCAACAACATCGGACAGATCAGCGATGAGACCAGGAAGTCCGTAATGAAGGCCGTCAAGTCCGTCAACTATGTTCCACGGGGTTTGAACGGAAAAAAAACAAAGGCTCCTCCAGTTTCAAAAAAAGACGGCAAGTTGATAGAGCTGGTATTCTGCTTCAGGGATATAGTAGAGAAGATTTCCATGGGGGCGGAAAATCTCGACGTCACAAAAATCACGCCAGTTCCCATTGATCCTGAGGTTGACAACCAGCTTCGCTACGGATCGTCGTTCTACAGGATGCTCAGCGAAGGTGTGATCGAGGAGGCGAGAAGATGCGGTTACAAGACAATTGTGAGATGCATCAGGAAGGAGAACCTGAACAACCTGGAGTTCATAAACTCCCTATATGAAGATGATATTTCCGGGCTGATCCTGGCGGGACTTTATCCCGACAGCCTCTCCGAGTTCATAAAATCCTGCAGGATCCCGATGGTCCTCGCGGATCTTATGTCCGGTGCAGGCCCGGTCGAGATAACCACCGACAATCTCGAAGGTATTTCCCTTGCCTTCGACCACTTGTATTCACTAGGTCACAGGAAGATCGGATTCATAAGGAGCGATGACAATCCGGCATACCGCGAAAGATACAAGGCCTTCGTCTACAAGACGGCAGAAAAGGGCCTTGAAGTCAAGGGTGAATGGACATACACAGGCGAGAACAATGTGCTGGCAGTTTCGGAGTGGTGCGCGAAAGTCCTGAAATCCGGGAAAAGACCAAGCGCATTTATCTGTTCCAACGATTATGGCGCTCTCGGAGTGGTGAGGTCCGCATCCGAGTGCGGAATAAAAATACCGTCGCAACTCAGCATCGTTGGATTTGACGATGTCGATGCCGCATCGCTTGTCACGCCGCCTCTGACGACCATAAGGGTGCCGCAATACGAGATCGGGAGGAGAGCTGTCAAGGAGCTGATGATAACCCTTGGCAACGGTGCGTCGTATTCGGGTTTCCAGTGCAGGATGCGCCTCCTGCCGCTGCTGGTGAAACGTGAGTCGACGGCGGAAGCGTGAAAAGAACCAACCACGAAACACACGAATTACACGAAAATAATTGTTAAGAAGGGGAATAAAGATGAAAGGATTTGGAAGAGCGATTATGACGGGGGCCGCGGTCATGCTGCTTGGAACAATGGTATCGCAGGCCGCGACTTTGAGCGTCGACGAAAAAGGAATCAAGATTCCAACCGGAGGGGCCTCCTCGTTCATCCTCGGGTTTCCTGAGCTCAGAGGGGACGGGGATAAGATTTTCATGACGAATGACAAGAAGGTCGTCGGCAAGCATGTGAAGATGAAGTTCGAAGGAGGAGCTGAAGCCGTGGTGGCGGTCGACAAGGACAAGATCTCGGTGAAGTTCGAAAAGCTTCCTGCGGAAGCGAAGCATTTCCGGATGACAATGCAGATAAATTTCGATTTTGCGATGTCCGCAAAATGGAAGGCCGGAGACAGGGAGCTGGTTGCGTTCCCCCCGGAGAAGCCTTCGTCCCCTCACCTGTATCAGGGCAACACGACGAACTTCGAGCTTGCCGGAACAGCCGGGAAGATGAAGATGACGGTTCCAGCGTATTCCTACATCCAGCTTACCGACTGCCGCGAATGGAACAACTGGAAGAACTTCACGTTCTTTTTCAACGCCCCGATAATGAAGGAAGCAACTGAATATAATATAACAATTAATTGATTTATTAAAGAAAGGAATCGAAATGAGAATTCTTAAGAATCTGACAATGTGTACTTCGCTCTTTGCCGCTGTCGGCATGCTGTCCGTCCAGGCTTCCGCCCTCGACTTCAAGTTTTCTGACAAGGGGATCGAAATAAATGGTGGAGCCATGGGGAACTTTGAGCTTTCATATCCCAAAATTTCTCTCAGGGGCGGAGGGGACAAACCAAAGGATCCTATCGAGAAGAAGGTGAACGGCGGCAAGGCCGTCCTTAAATACGAAGGTGGAATCCAGGCCGATCTTGAGAAGAGCGGCGATAACCTTTCGATCACATTCTCAAATCCAGGGGATCTCGAGAAGTACAGGATGGAGATGATGATCCCGTTCAACTTCAACGATGGTGGAAAATGGAAGGTCGGCGACAAGGAAGGAGAGTTTCCTAAGGAAAAACCGCCGAAGCCGCAGTTCTACCAAGGCAACGCCAATTCAGTCCAGATAACGTCCGACACCGGACAGGTTATGTCCTTCAAGGTTCCGGAATACACCTACCACCAGCTCCAGGACAACCGCGAATGGAACTGGAAGATTTTTGTCTGGATTATGTTCGCCAACTTCAACAACGACAATCCCAAGTCAGAGTTCACGATCAAAGGCGGGGCCGCAGCGCCATCCATCCCCGGACAGAAGGACACATCGATCCTGAAGGTCGACAAGTTCGGGCAGGCGTTCAAGAAGGATTTTCCTGACAAAGTGAAATCCGAGGAGGAGCTAAAAAAGGATGTCGAAACCGAGAAGGCATATTATGATTCCCTGAAGGTTCCGGCGATGGACGCCCTTGGTGGATTCCCCGGCAGCGGAGAAAAGCTGGGTCTGAAGAAGACAGGATTCTTCCATGTCGAGAAGAAGGGGGAGAAATGGTTCCTTGCGGATCCTGAAGGCAATGCCTTCTTCCATCTCGGGATCTGCAGTTTCGGCGCAGGCGGCGAGGACAGCACCTACATCGAGGGCCGTGAGAATATCTATGAATGGCTGCCTCCGCACGACGGGAGTTTCGGATCCGCCTGGCATCCTGACAAGTGGTGGAATCCCCGCGCAGTATCCTTCTACAAGGCGAATGTCGTCCGCAAATATGGAGAGGCCTTCAATGATGATGTGAATACGAAGCGGCTGATTGAACGCGTGAAGAAGTTCGGATTCAACTCGGTCGGCGCATTCTCCGGTTCGGCAGGTGTCGCAAAGCAGGAGAAATTCCCGTATGTGGCGCATCTTCCGCTGTATCTCGGCGAGGTCCCCGGGATCCGCGGAGTATTTGATCCGTTCGATGAAGGTCTGCTGAAGAAGATGGATGAGAGTTTCTCCAAGTCCATCCCCGGATCCGCGGACGAACCGCTGGTAATCGGATATTTCCTCGCGAACGAACAGGGCTGGGAGGATCTGCCGCGCGCGGTTCCGGCGCTGCCGGGCAAGCATCCCTGCAAGCTGAAACTCGTTGAAATGCTCAAGAATAAATACAAGGACATCGCTGCGTTCAACACCGCATGGGGAATGACAGTGGCATCGTTCGACGACCTGAAGGAGCAGGGGCTTCCCCTGAAGACCAAGGCGTCATTCGAGGACATGCAGACATACAATGAGCTTTTCCTTGAAGCATACTACAAGGCGATAGTCGACACTTTCAGGAAGTACGACAAGAACCACATGCTCATCGGAAACCGCTGGCAGCCGGGCACTGCCAACAGCGAAGTCCTCTGCCGAGTCGCAGGAAAATACATGGACATAATCAGCATCAACTACTATACGAGCGGTATTGATGCCGCCTTCATACGCAGGCTTTACGAGTGGACTGGAAAGAAGCCGCAGATGTGGAGCGAGTTCTATTTCACAGCTGAAAAGGAGAGCAACGCCGGCGCAGGGAATGATGTTATTTCGCAGAAGGAACGCGGCGAAGCCTACAGGTACTATGTCGAAGGCGCCGCAGCACTCGGGTTCGTGGTGGGAATCGAATGGTTCACGATGCTGGATCAGGCTGTCACAGGCCGTTTCTTCGAAAAGCAGAACGGTGAACGGGCTAACACTGGAATATTCAATGTCGCCGACCGTCCATATAAGAACTGTGTTGCGGAAATGATGAAGACAAACTACGGAATCTATGATGTCGTACTCAATGGAAAGGCTCCGTATATCTACGATAATCCAAGGTTTAGCGTAAAGGCGAAGGCGTCGCGCGACGTGCAGGCAGGAAAAGCCCTTGGACCGATGAAGATCGACTGCCAGATAGAAAACTGGCCGGGCCGTCCCCCGACAATGATCTCCGGTGAAAGGCTTGTCATCGGGCGCGAGAACTTCGGGGTGGAGGCTGCATTCAAGGCGTGCTGGGACGACAAGAACCTGTATCTGCTTGTTAACATCACTGATCCGACTCCGATGAAGAACGAACAGAAGGATGACAGCCTCTGGAACTCGGATGGAATTGAAATATTCATCGGCGGCGAGAAGCTGGATCAGGCCGGTCCTTTGCTCTTCACCGACAGGCAGATCCTGATCGGAGGAGGTAAATCCGGACAGTTCTGCGTCGTGAACGCCAGCACGCAGCCGCAGATCGAGACGGCTGTCGCCCCTTCAGTTGATGGCAAGGGATACACGATCGAAGCAGCAATTCCATGGAGCGCCTTGGACATAAAACCCAAGGAAGGGATGGAACTTCTCTTCGACATCGGTGTTGACGACAGTGCCGACGGCAAGGGGCGCAGATGCCAGCTCATGTGGAACGGCATAGCCAGGAATTCCAGCGACCGTGGCGCCTGGGGAAGGCTCAAGCTGGTGCCGTGATTATCTGGTGATCTGGAGATTTGGCGATTTGATGATTGCAGGATTTGGTGATTTTATGTTTGTAGTAGTGCAATTTATTGCACGTTCTTTAATGACGGCGTATGAATTCGCCTACTACAGAACATAGATATCGGAGACCGAACGGAAATAACCATGAGAAAAACTTTCACGCTTATCGAGTTACTCGTCGTAATTGCGATTGTCGCAATTCTCGCAGCATTGCTCCTGCCTGCCTTGAAGAATGCGAAACTCCAGTCGACTTCCGTGCTTTGTAAAAGCAATCTCAAGCAGATTGCCCATTGGGGAGTGCTGTATGCGACGGATTATGACAGTGTTCTTCCGACGGACGGCACATATTGGGGTGCATGCGGAGCTGCAAATTTCGTCTACGGAGATTCACATGTGGATTCATTGAACCTCCGGCAGTATATGCTGATCTATAACAATGGACCGGAATACAGGAAATTTACAGGCGCCCCGAACAATGCGTATTAAAGAAGGGATATCCATATGAAATCCAAAGCATGGAATCAATTCACCTTGATTGAGTTGCTGGTAGTAATTGCGATTATCGCAATTCTGGCGGCTCTTCTCCTGCCTGCACTGAAACAGGCGAAACTGATGGCGAATGCCGCATGCTGCAAGAACAACCTGAAGCAGATTGGCAACTGGGCCATGATGTATGCCTTCGACTATGAGGAGATTCTTCCGACCGAGGGGGGTACGTGGGGCGGCTGTGGCGTTGCAGGATATACAACAATCTCAAATACGACATGGGTGGAGAAATGCGAATTCATGAAGAGGGTGGATGCGGGCACCGTCCTTCACTGCCCCCAGGTCGCCACTTCCGTGAGCCCAATGGACACCGGATGGATCTATTCATGGAACAATTATGGCTTAAACTTCTTCCTTGGCGCCAGCAAGAGCAATCCAGGCGACTGGTGGCGGACTCCGGATCTGCCGAAACTCAAAAACCTCAACGAGAAAAAACACTGGTTCGCCGACGGGTCTGCAAGACCATACCTTGGCAAGGCCAGGTTTGATACCGGGCTTGATGTAAAGCAGGGGATCATGCGCCCCTGGTCCTGGGGCTATTATTATAACATGTCAGGAAGCCATCCTGGAAGCAATGCAAACTTCCTGTATGGCGATTTGCATGTCGACACCCTCACCCTGCTGGAATACAAGAACATCTACAACAATTCTGCAAACAGTTATAAGGAGTGGAAGAATTTTACCGGATCTCCAAACAGGTGACGCAAGCCACGTATATTTCAAGATTGATGTTTTCCAGCATCCAGCCGTCAAGTTCAAAGACCTCTTCTCACTTCCTGCAAATACTGGCTCTTCCGCAAAATAATGTTATAATACATGATTGTTTTATGTTGGAGTTCACAGCTTTAGCGTGCTCTTCATTGTATTGAAAAATCTGATTTTCCAGTTCAATTTCATTTGGATTATTTGAATTTATGCCCATAGTCAAAGACATCCGCACTGTTCCTGAAGATCTTGAGATTCCGGAAATCTCATCCGGGCTTCCCGGCCCCGGGAAACGTGTAAGCCTGACCTTGAAGGAATATGATGGGACTGCCATCCATCATCTTCTATATCTGCCGACCGACTGGAAGAGGGGGAGGAAGTATCCTGTGATCGTGGAATATGCTGGCAATGGTCCGTATCATAACAGGTACGGGGACGTATCCAACGGGACAGTTGAAGGGAGTAAGCTGGGATATGGAATTTCCGCAGGAAAGGGATTCATCTGGATCTGCATGCCGTACGTGAACCTTGCCGAGAAGAAAAACCAGTGTCAATGGTGGGGTGACGTTGATGCTACTGCAGAATATTGCCGGAAGACCGTGAAGATAGTTTGCAAGAAATATGGAGGAGATGAGACAAGGCTGGTAATTGCGGGACTTTCACGCGGAGCGATCGCCTGCAATTTCATAGGGCTCCACGATGATAAGATTGCCAAATTGTGGAAGGCGTTCATTGCATTCAGCCACTATGACGGAGTCAGGGAAAACTGGGGATATGCCGGAGCCGACCGTGCTTCTGCACTCGTGAGGCTGAAAAGGCTCAAGGGAAGGCCTCAATTCATCTGCAACGAAGGCGATTCCTGCGCAGCAACAGAAGAATATATCCGATCCACTGGAATCAAAGGGAATTTCACTTTCCAGCCGACATTCTTCCGCAATCACAATGATGCCTGGATTTTGCGCGACGGTAAAGCCCGCAGGAACTTGAGGAAATGGCTGAAGAAAATGATTACGGAGCGCCCCGAGGCCTGATCTCTCGGGGCAAAATAGGATTAAGTAGCGCAGACATTCCTGTCTGCGATTATATTTATGATATCTTTAAAGAGAAGATACTGAATTAAACAGACAGGAATGTCTGTTTTACCTAACAAGGAGAAAACAATGCCTCTCGAACGTATCAGGCTGAGCTCCAACAGACATTATCTTGAGACTGAAAGTGGAAAACCTTTTTTCTGGCTCGGAGATACCGCCTGGGAGATATTCCACAGGCTCAGCCTTGAAGAATGCGAGACTTATCTCGAAACTAGAAGCAGGCAGGGGTTCAATGTCATACAGGCCGTCGTCCTTGCGGAATTCGACGGGCTCAGGACTCCGAACTTCTATGGAGATCTTCCCCTGATCAACGAAGATCCTCTCAGGCCGAACGAGAAATATTTCAAATATGTCGACAAGATAATCCGTCTTTCTGCTGAGAAAGGGATTTATGTTGCCCTCCTCCCCGCTTGGGGTGACAAAGTGAGCAAGATCTGGGGTACAGGCCCTGAAATTTTTAATGAGAAGAATATATATAAGTATGGTGAATGGCTGGGCAAAAGATACAGAAATGATACGAATATAATATGGTGCATCGGCGGCGACAGGCCTGTTGTCAAGGATGACAAGGATTATCATGGTGTGTGGAGAGCTTTGGCTGAAGGAATACGGAAAGGGCTTGGGAAAATTAAACCTGTGATGACCTTCCATCCCTGCGGAGGCAAATGCTCATCAGAATGGATGAATGATGAGAAATGGCTCGATATACACATGATGCAGTCCGGACACGGCAGCGGCTCGGACGTGCCGGTCTGGAACTGGATCGAACGCGACTGGAACCTTAAGCCTGTCAGGCCGACTCTCGACGGTGAGCCGAACTACGAGGACCATCCTATAATTCCATGGCCGGAATGGATTCCTGAGAAAGGTTATTACCGTGACTATGATGTGCGAAAGCAGTGCTACCGTTCAGTTTTCGCAGGAGGTTGCGGCGTAACCTACGGGCATCATTCCATCTGGCAGTTCCTGAGTCCGAGATTTGAACCGAGGAACCATCCAGACCGCGACTGGACCGACGCAATAAGCCGTCCTGGGGCTTCACAGATGATTTATCTGAAGAAGCTTATGGAATCGCGCCCGTATCAGACTCGCATTCCCGATCAGAAACTTATTGTCAACGCGCCAGCAGGCAAGGCTGAACATATCCGGGCAACCCGTGACAGCAAAGGAAGCTACGCGATGATCTATTTCCCGTCATACAATAAAGTTTCGCTCAAGACAAAATCCTTGAAAGGTAAAAGCCTACGTGCGTCCTGGTATAATCCGAGGAGCGGGAAATCTGCGGAATTCGCAATATTCAGGAACACCGGAGAATTGTCAGTTACAACTCCTCTTGACGGTCCAGACTGGGTGCTGATCCTGGATGTAATCTAATGGAGCGCCGGCATCCTTCGATAAACTCAGGGCAAGTCTTGCCGGCAGTTGATTATAGGAGCGCTGGCGTCCCGCCGGCAAATATTATGCAAGATAAGAAATGGCATTCAAGAGGATATCTCCCTCATGTTGATCAGGCGAACTGCCTGCAATTTGTAACATGCCACACTTTTGTGTTCAAGAAAAATAGCAAAAGAGATTGACCATTTCATAAGGAATAATAAGTTTGAGTGAGAAAACCAATAAAAGATGCCGGCGAGACGCCAGCGTTGCGTAATCAAAATCATGAAAATCATCAAGGACATCGAATTCATACCGGGTGGTGGTGAGAGGAACAGGCTGGATATTTATATTCCTGATGGAATTGAAACTCCTGCAGCGACGATCCTGCGCATCCACGGCGGGGCCTGGAGGGCGTATTCAAAGAACGATCTGCATGTAGCCCACCGGTTGATCGACCACGGTTTCATTTTTGTGAGCACGAACTACCGTTACAGTTCGCAGGCACGGTTCCCGGCCCAGCTCCAGGACTGCAAGGCGGCTGTCAGGTGGATGCGTGCGAATTCCGCAGAATACGGGATTGATCCCGAACGGATCGGCGTATGCGGAGATTCCGCAGGTGCTCATCTTGCGTGTCTTCTTGGAGTTACCGGCAACACCAGGCATTTCGATGTAGGCCTAAATCTTGATCAGCGTAGCGATGTGCAGGCGGTAGGCGCATGGTATCCTCCGACTGACTTCCTCATCTGGGGAAAGCATTTTATAGACTGCGGTTTTTCCAAGGAGACTGCGGCATCGGTGTTCGAATGCATTCCAGCGTTTCTTGGAAGGCCAATAGATGTGGCCACTGAAAATGCGAAACTCGCAAGCCCGATGAGTTATGTACATTCCGGATCGGCTCCGTTTTTTCTAATCCATGGGAAGAAGGATCCGGTTGTGCCATATCTCCAGAGCGTAGTTTTTGCCGATGCTCTTGAAAAGGCAGGAGTCGAGGCTAAAATGATATTGATAGATGATGCGGTCCACGGGGGGCCTCAGTTCGATGCCGACGGGAACTTCATGCCGTTGGTAGAGTTTTTCAAAAGGAGTCTAAGATGAAAAAACTTGCCGCGATTATTATTTCACTTGCATTCATGGTTTCACTATTTGCTGAAGAAGACATTGGAAAGCTGAATACTGAGGCTGCCAGATACAGGGCCGGAGTGGAACGTGTCCAGACCTATCTCAAGACCCAGTGCTCCGAGCTTTTTGCTGGAAAGGACGTCATGCCACGCAGGGAGCAGAAGGAAATGCTATGGAATTCATGGAAGAGCCTGCTCGATTACTATTTTGGGCTTGATACAATACAGAACTCATGTCCGGATTTCACATCCATAACTCCTACCGCAGAACAGAAGGCCTCCTTCATTTGCTACTATTCGTCATTCCTGGCGGAGTACAGGCTTGCTCTTGATTTCATAGGTCTTGTCGAGAAAAATCCGATGTTACACAAGATACTCAACGACAAGGTTCCCGAACTCGACATCCCGGAAGGCACCTATTCGGAATTCAAGCTGCGTTTCCTCAATCCCGGAATAGCGAGCAAGTTCGCCGCGCTGGATTCCCTCAGGATGCTATATAAGCTCGACAAGGATGCTTCAGCGGACATGGAAACCGACAGGAAAGGGATTCTGGACGCCGGCAGGGGGAAAGGGCTCGAGCTGACCTTTGCAAACGCCCTGAAGATCATAAGGGATGAATCTTTTACGGCAATCTTTCCGGCGCAATACAAGATTTCCGAATGGATGGGAGATACGAAGGTATACAGGAAAGGGAAAACGCTGATCTCCGGAGAACAGATGAAGGAACTTGTTTCAGTACTTCAACCTGGAGACATTCTCCTGGAGAGGAGGGAATGGTATCTTTCCAACGTCGGTCTCCCGGGATTCTGGCCGCACGCCGCTCTCTACATAGGGACGCCTGAGGAAAGAGCGAAATATTTCGCCGGAGACAAGGCTGTTTCCGAGTGGACTGTGAAACAGGGGGAGGCGAGCGGAGACTTTGAAAAGCTTATCATGGAAAAAAATCCGGACGCCTACAAGATCTCGCTGACTCCCGAATCCAATCATCCTCGGAGGATACTTGAGGCAATGAGCGAGGGAGTCCTGTTTACGTCAATTGAACATTCAACGTCCTGCGATTTCGTTGCCGTCCTCAGGCCGAGATTGCCGAAGATTGAAAAGGCCCGTGCAATTCTCGACGCTTTCCATTTCAGCGGAAGGCCGTACGACTTTGATTTCGATTTCCTTTCCGACGCTACGATCGTATGTACGGAACTCGTATACAAGTCTTATGAGCCCCGGGAAGGTTTCAAGGGGCTTAAATTTCCTCTGGTAGATATTGGCGGAAGGAAAGTCACTCCGGCCAACGAAATGGCCAAGCAATATGCCGAACAGGCCGGTACTGATCAGCAGCAGACCGACCTTGTCGTCTTCTATGATGGAAGTGAAAAGGACAAAAAGGCTGTGAAATCCACAGAGGACGAATTCAAGAAAAGCTGGACGCGTCCGAAATGGCATATGCTTACGGCGAAGACGCCAGCATCTTTATGAGATAAATCCCTGAACAAGGACCGCCGAGCGCGTGCCGTAGCGAAGTTTTCCGGCGAAGACAGGTCTGGTCGGCATTAAAAGCCGGTCTGGCTTGCCGCCCCGTGGCATCTCAGCATAGGCGGGAGACCGGCGCTCCAAGAGTAATACACACGACCACGTCGCGCAAGGTCGCCTGTGCGTATCGCGTGATCGCAAACCTCCAATCCTGGATTTCAAGAACGGCCTTTTTTACATCCTCCACATCGAAGAAGAGAACTCCGTCAATTTTTGCCGGAACATGTTTTTGGTGATGAGCTGTTCAGCTTCGCCTCGAAAAACGGGAATGAAATGAATGTTGTCATTGTCAATACCTCCCCTGATTCCGCCTACAAATGCAAGATAGATATCCAGGGCTCAAATCTTAAGCCGTCTTTGGCGTTGATCATGGAAAGGACTGAACCTTACAGGGAAGTAAAGGAGCTGTCTTCGGAAATAAATGTTCCTGTATATTCACTGGTGCTGGTGAAATATTTGCCTGCTGAATGAATGTCTTAGGAGTTGAGTTTGCATGCAAAAAGTAGGGATGGCCTTTAGGCTGTCCCATGAATTCATGGATTGAATGGTACACCCTTCCGCCGTCGCTAAGAAGCTAAGGCGGACACAGAAAGGGCGTACCTACTTCAATACCAGGTCGCATGCCTCCGGAGGCATCCAGTGGGCGTCCATGCCCTCCCATTTGACATTGCACCCGATAGGATTGGTCAATGGAACGCTGATCTTCTTTCCTGCAAGATGTTCCTCGAGCGCTCGGTCGAGATCATTTACGGTCATCTTGACTGTCTCGCGCGGATTGTCGACTCCGCGTCCTGTATAGATGAGTTTGCGATCCTTGTCGAAAACATAGAAATGAGGCGTCCTGAGTGCGCCATATGCCTTTGCGGCCTCCTGTGATTTGTCTCGGGCGTAAATCCAGGTGAACTTCTGTTCCTTCATGCGATCGACCATGTGAGGGAAGCTATCGTTCTCATGGGTCTTTTCGCTGTTGGAATTGATTCCGATGAATGAGACGCCCTTGCTTTTGAATTTTTCCACCGTCTTGCGGGTGACTTCGTCCGAACCTGTCACGAAAGGGCAGTGGTTGCAGGTGAAGAACACCACAAGGACCTTGGCGTTTGCGAAATTCGCAGGGCCATAGGTCTTGCCGTCAGTAGCCTGAACTTTGAAGTCCGGAGCCTTGTCGCCGATCTGCAGCGTGAATGACATGGTCATATTCCCTTCTTTTTCGATTGGCACAATATAGCTGGAATTGAGAGATATTAAAACTGTCTTCTTGAAATCCACTTTTGCATAATTATTGTAGAAGTCCGAGAAAGAAAAGTTTATAATCTAACATATGCTTAATCAATAAGAAAAAGGGGGGGTATCATGAAGCTTGCAAAGGTCATCTCAATCCAAATTGCGGTTCTTCTCGCCACATCATCATTTCTCTGCGCTGCGGATCTGTATGTGAAAGCCGGCTCGGGCGGAAACGGCACAAAGGAATCTCCGTTCGGAGATCTCTGGCAGGCGGTTGATAGCGCCAAGCGCGGCGACATTATCCATGTTGCAGCCGGAACCTATAACGGCAAGAGTGGTTGCGGCAATTTCACCATCAAAACTCCCAATCTAACTATTGCCGGCGGATATGACCAGAATTTCTCCGCCCGAGATCCCTTCAAAAACCTAACAATCCTTGAAAGGGCCAAGGACTACAAGGGCGACTCAATGGGGCTTGGCGACGGAATCATCGAAGGCAAGCAGGGAGCCGACCATGGGGGACTTGTCATAGATGGTCTTGTCCTTAATTCCGCTTCGAGAAATTCATACTACGACGATGGGAAGATCAACGCCAAGGATTCATGGAACGGTGCACTCTTGAAGACAAATGGGAAGAATATAAAGATCAGGAACTGCATACTCATCAATCCTTACGGCGAAGGCATTGCCTCCACCTGGCAGGGACCCGAGAACGAAGTCAGCAACAATTTCATCCTCAATACATTTTACTGTGCTGTCTCTACGCGGTCAGCCCAGCCTGACAGCGTCATCAAAATCACGAACAACACAATAGCCTTCTGTTGGTTCCAGCCGAGCAAGGGCGGGGGAATGTGCCTGTTTGTCGGCAGCAAGGGGAAGACAATAATTGAAAACAATATTTTCGCGTTTGCCCAGACCGAGGACGGAGAGGCGGGCTTCGCAGTCAGCAACACTTTTGGAAATGAAGACACGGTGATGAAGAACAATGTATTCTTCCAGTGCCAGGGCGGATATTACAAGTTCATGGATGCCGACAAGAAGAATCTTCTTTTATGGAAGCCCGAGGAGCTCAAGCAGCTCAACGCCAAGAGCGACGACTTCATGCTTGAGAAGGCCGAAGGGAACGCCGAGACCGATCCGAAACTTGTTCCCGACAAGGACTACTATGAGAAATTCTCGAATTTCGTGGCGTCGAAACCCGGGAAGCTGAACATGGATTTCCTGAATGAATGGCGCAGGAGCGTCGGGCTACCCCTTCAGGCGGAACCGGGTTCGCCGAGGAAGAACTGGGGAATGGAGTATCCTTTGAAGAAGGTCATTCCGGATCTGGTGTCGAAGCTGCCGGGGAAAGGTGTCCAGGCAGCCGGGCCTTTCCAGGAATACAAGGGAGCTGCGGCGGAAGCTGCTCAGCCCGGACAGCCTGCGGCGAAGGCCAATGCAAATGTCGACTACAAGCAGGTTGAGTTTGATACGTTCAAGAAAGGGGCTCCGGAATCGAAGGCCTATGCTTCAGCACCGGTCTCCTTCAAGGCGGGATTAGGAGAGAAGAGAATGACATTTCTTCTAAATGATGCTCCTAATTCGGATTATATCTGCATTGAACTTCTGAAGCCGGGCGAGTCATATCCCACAAGAAACCTTACCTACGGATACATTCTCAAGGGAACCGATGCTGACAAGGAATGGGAGAAGCTCAGCAAGAAGAAGGACAAGGTAAACAAGGAAGGTGGAGTTTCCATCAAGGGGAAGGCTACTTACATCGGAAAAGAAAGCTATTCATACACGACAGCTATAATTATTGATGAAATAGTAAAATAACAAAAGGAGAGTTGAAATGAAATTGAAAATGTTGATGGCCGCCGTGACAATGCTCGCAGTAACCGGAGCCTACGCACAGTTTGGAATCGAAGTTCCCGGATTCAAGAAGGAAGCCAAGAAGGAAGCCAAGAAGGAAGAAGCGAAAAAGGATGATGCAAAGGTTGCGGGCGCCAGCACTGCGCTGCCGTTTGGCGTGAAGCTCGGTGGACAGCAGGCTGCTGCAAAGGGCGATGCGAGTTTCGCAACTGTCGAGCAGCCAGTTGCAGACAACGCGGAGCTTGAAGTTGCTGTAGAGAAACCTGAGATGGTGATCATCAACGTCTTTCCTGCCGACGAGAAGGGGAACGTCAAGCAGGGAGCCGCAGCCATCATAATAATGTTCCAGAAGACGAACAAGGGAACTATTGACCAGACAATCGACAAGAAGAAGATCCCTGCCGGGACCTATTTGATGAATATCGTTGCAGGCGAAAAGACATCCAGAGTCGTTTTCAAGATAAAATAATTTACGCGTAAATTATTTTATGTATACAATGCAAAGGCGGTCCGGAAAACCGGACCGCCTTTTTTTATTTGTCCGTCTTTTTCAGGAACACGGCCTTCATCACATGTTTGAAGATCGGGGTCTGGTTGCTGTCGGCTTTCCCAAGATTGATGCGCTGGATATTCAGCTGGTCTGTATCTCCCTGGGTATTGACATTCATGCCCCAGGCCGAATTTGTCGGACCGGAGTTGAGGAACTCATCTTCGCGTTCCTTTCCGATGATGACATTTTCATAAAGTACGATCATGACAGCGTCAGCGCCCTCGGATTTGGCTTTGTTCATTATCTTTTTCTGGAGATCCGCACGGCTGCTGTCTTGATCAGGACCGCTGGCGACTGCCTTGCCCATGATCTCATAACCTGCAGGTGCCGTGTCCTGAGGTTTCAGGATCTCGACCTTCTCCGTTGATGTATAAGATTTGCCGCTGTAGGAGACGCTTACGCATCCCTGTATTGAGACGAATGAGAAGATTAGCGTGGGGAAAATCAGTATTCTGTACAGGTTCTTCATTTTGACTCCATTGTTAAATATTTGCTATAACTTACAGCCATTTTGAAAAATCTCAAAATCAAAGACACGCTAAAGCTGTGAACTCCAACAAATGAGATTTGAGGTATACTTGATTTGGAGATGCGGTTTCAGTCAGTTGCCAGGTCTTGTTATTCCCTTGCCGGATAAGGGGAGGATGTAATCAGCGCATTCCGGACTGAATTCGAAGACCGTAAAACCTCCGGTATGATAATTCCGGGATATATTGATTTGTTTGATAAGCCTCAGGATATTGTCATGATCGGTCCATGTTGAAATGCCGATTCCCGGGTAAAAAGGTGTCTTTCCGGCCCATATTTTCTGCTTAGAAACCAAATTTTTGAATTTAAGGTTGCTATCGGTGTAGTCCATCGGGCAGACAAAATCCACATAACCTTTCTCGCACCAGAGATTCCAGTCCTGTCCGACCTGGTCACGGTCGGCCTGCCAGTTGCCGAAGACAGCCGCAGATACCTGGATTGACGAACGGATTTCCTTCGCCTTACGGGATGTTTCCTCGACGACGGTTGTTATGAGATTTCTCCGGAAATCATTCCATCTGACGGAATATTTTTCAGACTTTGCATCCTTCGGCCAGTCCGGTACTTTTTCACCGATTGCCTTTTCGAACTCCTGCCTGCATCGGCTGCAGAAGCAATATTCGTTGTCGGGAAAGCGGATATAGTCGAAATGAATTCCATCGACGTCGTACTTTTTTACTATTTCCAGCATCGATTCAACTTCGAGCTTCCGGTTTTCCGGGCTTGAAGGACATAGCCAATGAGTATTTCCTTTACCATTGAAATTCACCTGCAGGCGATTTTCGGACTTCATCTTCTTCATGAAATCCGCAGGTGCTTTCCCCAGAGTGTTCCAGTTCACCTTCCAGACATGGCATTTTATACCGTATTTCCTACAGGCGGCAAGGCATTCTTCGATCTGGTCGCCTGACTTTGAAATTTCCGGAGCGACCGGAAGGACATCGCTTTTATAATACGCAGTTCCGGCGCTGAGCATGTTGGGGATTATGTCCGTGAACCCGTTGTCGGCGAGGATTTTTACAGCTTCATCCCAGGTTTTTCCCTCTACACCGAATGCGCTGTGGCACCAGAAAAGCCGTCTTTCATTTTCCTTCGAACTCTGGTTCCTGCAGAAAGTCTCAGTCATTTTTTTACTTGATTTATCAGCGGAAGCGATTGCGGCAAGATACTTTCCTTCCTTTATGAGAGTGTCGGCCTTATTAAATTCAGAGACGCCTTCATCTGTATCCTTGGCAATGCCTGAAACTGCGAATTCCGCAGAAGTCTTGAAAAGCTCCGGGAGGAATTTCCCGAGCAGCGACAGGAGGAAGATCTTCTTGTTGGAAAAATCATCTGTCAGCAGGACATGGCTCATGTAGATCGTGTTTTCCGACACGATAAGCGCAGGTATTCCGGTACTTGCGCCTTTGCTGTCATGCCAGTAGGCGGCGGGCTTGGCGGTTCCTGAAAGAAGCATTTCATCGACATTCCAGGAAGCCTGCCTTGTTCTTTCTGGAATCCCGGGAATCAAATTTCTTTGAACAGGCCGGATCTCCGAGAAGTATCCAGGCGAAGGCTGGGATTTGAATTTATCAAATTTAATACCGCAGGCATTTTCCAGTCCTGGAGGTATTACATAGAAAATCATGAGATTCCCTCCCTTCTTAAGGAATCCCGCCAGTACCTCGGCAGCTTTTACGTCAAGATTCGGACTGAACGGGATTATCGCAAGTTTTGTATCCTTCAGCTTTTCCGGCGTAAGCGTCATATCGCTCAGGAGCCTGTATCCGATCCCGAGTGCATCAAGAGTGGAAGTCACAGTCTTCGAGTATTTGAATATGGAGTCGCGTTCGGAATCCCGTTTCTTGACCTCCGAGTCGTTGATGATCACAGCGATCTTTTCCGAACCTCTGTTGCCGGCTGCGACGTTTGCAATAAAAAAGCTGGTGTCTTTCTTTTCTGCGAGCCAAGCCGAGATCCGCATTGTGTCGATCTTGTCCCAGCCAGACGGTTTCCCTTCGGTTCCGAACTCATCCTTGGAGAAATATATTTTCTCCCAGTTCTCGTCAGTTGAAGGATAAAATGATTTGGAGTACCAGCCATTTCCGCTGTGGAAGTAGATCGTGAACATGGCTACCGGAGCCGGATCCGGGCATTTGAATTCAATGCTGAAGCCGTTCATCTCCGACATGTCATTCGCGAAAGTGATGTCCCAGTAGCACCGGGCTCCGGATATTTCCTGGAAGTTGCATTTGAACATGAGGACTATTCTGTCGTCATCTTTGATTGATCCGGCTTGAAATGAGTTCTCCTGGGCCTTTATCTCGGTACAAACAGGATCGAGCAGAAATGGAGGTTTTTGATCTTTTGCCTGTGAAGATGAGAACGTGGTGAAAAACAAAATCAAGGACAAGAGGCTTGATGATTTCCTGAACATGAAGGTCCTTAAAACTTTTTCCAGTACGTGTTTTATTGAAAAACTGATATATTATAGCTTTTCAAAATCAGAAAACATTTGAAAGAATGAAATAAATGATCTACAGGAAACTTGGCAGGACAGGCTTGTCGGTGTCGATACTTGGTTTCGGAGCCATGCGGCTTCCGATGAAAGGCGAGGGGAAGGACCAGACGGTCGACAGATCCCTTGCGATCCCGATGATCCACAAGGCGTTCAAGGCGGGCGTCAATTACATCGATTCCGCAGTCGGCTACTGCAACAGCGACAGCCAACGGGTTGTCGGTGAGGCGCTCAAGGGCTGGCGCGAAAAGATCGTCGTCTCCACGAAGAATCCATTTTATGCGAATGACGAGAAGGGATGGTGGAAGAACCTTGAAGACAGCCTGGAAAGGCTACAGGTCCAGCACATAGACATATATAATCATCATGGAATGAACTGGCAGAAATGGACGGAGTTTACTGAGCCTTTCCTGAGCAAGCTCATGTATAAGGCCAAGGAACAGAAATTGATCAGGCATATCTGTTTTTCCTTTCATGACAACAACGAAAACCTTATTAAGCTGATCAATACAGGATATCCCGACGCGATAACGCTCCAATACAATCTTCTTGACCGCAGCCTTGAAGAGGGAATCGCCCTTGCGCATAAGAAAGGAATTGGGATTGTCGTAATGGGGCCTGTCGGCGGTGGACGGCTTGGTGTTGACAGCGAAGTTCTGGAGAAGTTCATACCCGGAGTGGAAAGAGTGCCCGAGCTGGCATTGCGTTTTGTCTTTTCAAATCCAAATGCCAGCACCGCGATTTCCGGGATGAGTACAATGGCCCAGGTCGAGGAAAACATAAAGATCGCAGATAATGCCGCGCCGTTCACAAAGGATGAGCTTGCAATCATTGATGAACATATGAAGAGTCTCAAGAAGATGGCTGAATTATACTGCACAGGCTGCAACTACTGCATGCCTTGCCCCAAGGAGGTCCAGATACCGAAGATTTTTGAAAGATATAACAGAGGACGCGTCTATGGCCTCTGGGACAACGCCAAAAAGGCTTATGCGGATATTGGTACTCTCACCTGGGAGAAGGGCAACAAGGCTGATGCCTGTGTCAACTGCGGAGTCTGCGAGGATAAATGCCCTCAGAAGATCCCCATCCGGAAAATGCTCGCGGAAGCGCACAGGCAGCTTAAGGGATAATCTGTTTTCCGAGCGTCGGACCTTGGCACGATAAATTCATTTCCTCCTATTGCAAGAGGAGCGATGCGAGGGCTGCGTGCCTTATATTCGATTTTCACTATATCTGCTGATAGGAATTTTGATTATTACTTTTTGCCTCTCGCTGGTTTCGTTCCGTCCCAAGTCCATGTTGGGCCTTCTGCGACGACCTCGGTAAACCTATCTAGAAGACTCTTCTTCATCTTTTCGAAGATGGCCGGATTTCCTGCGGACACGTCCTTCGTTTCTGCGATGTCGGTGCGGATGTTGTAAAGTTCAAAATTGACAAGCTTTGCCTGTTTGATGAATTTCATCGCCTCTTCGTTGAAGCATGGCTCAAGACGTTGTCCAGGCTTGGTGGAATAACCGACTATCTTCCAGTCGCCATCGCGCATCGCGGCGGCAGGGGTACTGCCATAAAGATGCCAGAAAAGGGGATTCTTGCGGGTGATGTTTTTACCCTCAAAGAGCGGAGTGATGCTGGTTCCATCAAGCTTCCTGTCATTTGGAACAGTCGCGCCCGTGATGTCGCAGAATGTGGGAAGCATGTCAATGGCGCCGACTGGCTCGCTGCATTCTGATCCCGGCTTGATTTTTCCAGGCCAGCGCATGATTCCCGGCACGCGTATTCCGCCGTCCCAGATATCAGCCTTCATCCCGCGCAGGGGGCTGTTCGTGTTCGCCGCCTTGCTCATGGAGGAACGGCTTCCGTTGTCGGAATAGAAAAGGACGATGGTGTTTTCAGCCAGGCCAGATTCATCCAGATGCTTCAAGAGACGGCCTGCCGCATCATCCATGTTTTCTATGCAGGCGAAATAAGTCTTTACTTTGTCGTTATTGCCTTCATGGCGGTCAACCATTTCCTGGGGGGCCGCAACAATTTCATGTGGCTCGTGGAAGCAGAGATACATGAAAAAGGGGTTGCTCTTGTCATTCCGTCCATTCAGCCATTTAATGCCCTCATCCACGACAATCTGGGATGAATATCCCTGCAGATTCCCCACCTTTTTCCCGTTACGGACAAAGTTGCCGGGATCCTTGTGATCCTTTAACGCATTGTTGGTCGTTCCAAAAGAATAATCGAATCCGAAATCCTTCGGTTGAGGCTGGTCGGGATGGGGGCCTTTCCAGCCTTCTATCTTGAGGTGGCTGAGATGCCATTTGCCCAGATGACAGGTCGAATATCCCTTTTTCTTGAGCAACTGCGAAATGGTAATCTCGGTACCGGGCAGATGCATGGGTGATTCGGCTGCATTCTTGTCTCCGTCCGCGGGAAGAAAGGTATAAATCCCGCAGCGGGAGGGCGTGCGTCCTGTCATCAAGCCAGCGCGCGAAGGCGAGCAAAGTGGCGAAGCGGAATAGAAATCAGTAAATCTCATGCCTTGGGCTGCAAGTTTGTCGAGATTCGGGGTCTTGATATTCTTGCTGCCATAACAGCTGAGATCATTATAGCCCTGATCATCTGTCAGCATGAACAGGATATTGGGACTTTGAGAACCCTTGCCCTCAGCCCATGAAAAACTGGGAAGCGTGCAGATAAGTGCGGATGCCGATATCGTCTTTATAAATTCACGTCTGTCCATAATACCTTTCCGTATTTTTACGCCTTTGCCATTTCTGTAACAAAATGCCTGATTATCTTAAAATCAAACTATTGATAACATTTTCTAATTTATATCAGGGAAAGGAAAAGAAAAGCAGTTAAAAATCAGAAAATTGCAATGCAGCCTTCTTGAATTATGCATACTCCATATTAATATAAGCACTTTTACATTATACAACTATTTTTGGAGTGATGATGGGGGGATGCGGGAGAAATTGCCTTGCCGGCTTTACGCTGGTTGAAATGCTTCTTGTGATGGCGATAATTTCAATACTCATGAGCATGATGCTGCCTGCGCTTGCCAAGGCAAGGGAGAAGGCGAGGGAGGCGGTCTGCGGGAACAACCTGAAGCAGATAGGCTCAGCCTCCGGATCTTATTCGGATGAGAGCAATGGGTCTGCTATGCCGTGCATATTCCAAGTATCCTATGGATCATCCACAAAGTACTTCAGCTGGATAGATTATCTTTACAACATCTCTTCCATTAGTGCCGAGACTGCAAGGTGTCCTTCCATGAATGACGAAGAATGCTTCGATCCATACGGAGGACAGTCGATTCCTCTGCCTAAGTTCATAACCAGGGCATCATACACAATGAATGTGATAGGCAAAGGTTCGTGGGGAGGGGCGCCAATCGGTTCGGATCCTTCCAAGTCGACAGGCTGGGGATTTGATTCGTTTACTCCTATAAATACAAAGAGGATCAGGGATATGAGCGGAAAGATCCTTGTCACTGACGTCCTGAGGAGAAAACCGGAATATTCACTTACTGACAGCGATGCGACAAGGATTGTCAGCTACCTTGAAACCGACCATGGGGAATATCCCCTTGGGACTGGTTCTGAGAAGAGGGATGTTGGAGAACACCATTCAGGATGCTTCAATTCGCTATTCGGCGACGGACATGTTGAAACACTGAGATATTCCGAGCCGAAACAGTGGCCGGTTATGACGGAATAACAGCTCAGTGTGCATTCACGCCGAATCCGCCGTTGGAATTCACACCGCCTGATACAGGCCCCCATCCGGCATTTGTTGAAACTCCGGAATTGTTGGCGTTTACGCCAGCGGATGGAATTGTGTCGCATCCTGCGATAATCAAAAGGGATGCCGTTGCAATGATCGCCAAGATTAATTTCATGTCATGCCCTCCGTTAAACTTCTTATTGCACATCAACCGCTTTTTTTTCAGAATGGTTAAACTATAATATGAATTAAATAGAATTTCAATTAAGGAGTTATTTCTGTACGGCTCCTAAAGGGAAAATGATGAAAGACACTTATTCAGTCTGGATATTCGCCGGAGAGGCTTCGGGCGACATTTACGGGGCGAGGCTTGCAGAGGAGCTTAGGAAAATGCTTCCTCCGGAAAAGTTGCGCATTGCCGGCATGGGCGGACACCTCATGAAGGATGCAGGCGTCGAGATCATGGTGGACTCGACCGAGCTTGGAGTTGTCGGACTTATCGAGGTTTTCGAAAACATCGGAACATTCGTCAGGATATTCCAGAACCTCAAGAACCGTGCGATCAAGGAGAGGCCTGATGCAGTAATCCTCATTGATTATCCCGGATTCAACCTCCGTTTTGCAAAACAGATGTACAAGAATAAGATCCCGGTGATCTGGTACATAAGCCCCCAGGTATGGGCATGGGGGAAGGGGCGCATACCCAAGCTTGCAAAATACTGTGCAAAGATGATGGTGATCTTTCCTTTTGAACCTGAGACCTATAAGAACACATCCTTGGACACCGAGTTCGTCGGCCATCCGCTGGTGAACATCGTCCATAAGAGGAAGAGCCCTGACATGAAACAGGATCCTGATCTCGTGCTACTTCTGCCGGGCAGCAGGTTCAACGAGATAAACAGGCTTTTTGTTCCGATGCTCGAGACTGCGGTTGAGCTTCACAGGAGGCATCCGAACCTGAGGTTTGCCGTTTCCGCGCCAAGAAAGGCGATTTATGAGAGGACCAATGAAATACTCCGGAAATTCTGCGAAGTCCGCAAAGACGAGAAGCTGCCGGAGGTGAAGATATACTCCGGAGAAACAGCAAGGTTCCTGCAGGAGGCGGCAACAGGACTTGCTGCTTCGGGGACGATAACTGTCGAATCTGCGATCGCCGGACTTCCGCTTGTCGTGGTCTACAGGCTGAATCCAATTACTTACTGGCTGGGGCGGATGCTTGTGAAAATTCCTTTCTTCACCATGGTCAATCTCATAGCGAAGAAACGCGTGTTCGAGGAATTCCTCCAGGAGGACGTGAATGCAATGACCTTGTCAGGGGCCATGGAAAAAATCCTGCCAGGAGGCTCGAGAAGAGCCGAAGTTGAAAAGGACATTGCTGGTGTTGTCGAGGCTCTTTCGCCGGGAAGCGCGGATGCAAGCCGTAAGGCCGCTGAAGCCGTCATGCAAAAGGTGAGATCTTTTTCATCGTGACAGGGATCAGTGCCGGGAGATCGTCAGCGATCAACCCTCTATTGCCGAACTTTCCATTCTCCCCTGCAAGCCCATGGATGAAAACTGCGAACACTGATGCGGCGAATGGTGAAAATCCCTGCGCGATGAAGGACGCGATCATTCCTGAGAGGACATCACCACTTCCGGCCGTTGAAAGCGCGGGGGAACCGCTGGTATTGACCGCCGGGGTGCATTTCTTTGATGCGATAACAGTCCTATGCCCTTTTAGTACGATAACAGAATTTGTTTTTTCAGCCAGCGATCTTGCCTGAAGGAGACGGTCTGCGTCTACGAGTTTTGCAAGTCCGAAGCCTGCGAGCAGTCTTTTCATTTCCCCCGGGTGCGGAGTAAGAACGGAAGGGAATTTTCTTTTCAAGATGATGCTTGGTTGCTTTGAAATTATGTTCAGGGCGTCGGCGTCGAATACCGCCGGTTTTTCAAAATTTCCTGCGGAGAGCAGCATTTCCTTGACTGAAGATTCGTCGCTCATGCCCGGACCAATGGCAAGAGAGTCTGATTTCTTGATCAGTCCCAGGAGTTCCGGCAGGGATGAAGCTGTGAAATATCCGGTTCCGTCATCCGATATTTTTCTTACTATTAGAGATAGTGTCTTAGGAACGGCATGAACATTTTCCGGGGTTGCGACAGTCGCGAGTCCGGCTCCGCTCCTGAGCGCTGAAAGTCCTGAAAGAAACGGAGCGCCCCTGTATTTCCGGCTTCCACCTATCACGAGGACATGGCCTCTGCTTCCCTTGTGGGAGTTCATTTCCAGCCTGCCAAGAAAGTGTTTCATGTCCTGGGCGAAGATGGCATCGATGTCGGAAGATATTTTTCCAGTGAATTTCAAAGGTATTCCGATGTCCACATGGCGCAGACGGCCGCAAGACTCAGTGCCGCTTCCTTCGAATAGGCCTCTTTTAGGGAGGCCTATTGATATCGTCAGATCGGCTTTGATGACAGCACCGGCTGTTGAGCCGTCGTCGCCGTTTAGTCCTGATGGAATATCGAGAGATATTACAGGCTTGCCGGAAGCGTTGACAGCTTCAATCCATTGTTTGTACGGTTTGCGCAACAGACCGCTTATTCCTGTGCCGAGAAGGCCGTCTATTATTATGTCACCGTCGGAGAAGTCTTTTTTGTTCATTTCGCTGCGAAATTCGCAGGATATCCCTTCCGGGATTCTCCCCGCATTGAGCTTTGCATCGCCGGAAAGTTCGTTGCTGCTGCATGTCGAGAATATTTTGACTGGCAGGGAAGTCTTTTCTGAAAGGAGTCTGGCGACCACATATGCGTCTCCACCGTTGTTGCCTTTTCCGGCAAGGATGACAAATCTCCGGACATGTGAAGGATGGAGAGTGGAAATGAATTCGAGAATATGACAGGTGGCGCCTTCTCCGGCACGTTCCATGAGGATTTTTCCTGGAGTTCCGGATTCGATGGTGAGCCTGTCGAGTTCTCGCATCTGATCTGAGGTCACGGTTTTCATGGACGTCTATTTTTCCAGTATGACAGTTGCAATTGCGAAATCCTTCTCATGGCTTATGGAAACATGTATTTTCCCCGCATGTTTCTTTCTGGAGGTCTTCAAGGCGGTTCCTGAAAGGGATGTTTTTGGCGCGCCTTTGGCGTCATTTGCCGTATTTATGTCCTTCCAGCTGCAGTCGGAGCCGATTCCGCATCCGAGGGCCTTGGAGACTGCCTCCTTGACGGCCCATCTGCCTGCGAGGTATTCGGCCGAATTCTTCTTGGCCTGCGACTCCCTGAGCTCTTTCCTGGTGAAAACCTTTGAAAGAAACTCATAGGAATTCTTTTTCAGGATTTTCCTTATCCTTGAAATTTCAACAATATCTGTGCCCATTCCTAAAATCATATTGGATTATTTATGTCCGAGCTATAAATTAGACTTTTGCCTTTATTGACTTGAAGAATATAAGACAGTATTTTTTTTAAAGCAAATACATATAGAAGGATATTTTGATGCAGCGGAAGGATGACAGGATAGTGATAACTGGGATCGGGCTTACGGCACCGAACGGCAATTCGCTCAAGGAATTCAGGGAAAGCCTTCTCAACAAAAGGTCGAAGATTGAAAACATCACCCTTAGATATATAGGGGAGGTGCATGCCGGGGTATGCCATTTCGACGCCTTGAAGTACCAGAACAAGAGGGATGTCAGGACTGGCACCAGATCAGGATCCATCTCTATTTTCTGCGCGAACGAGGCGCTTGCGGATGCAGGACTGAAGATAAGCGATGAGAACCGGAGCGCCACAGGTGTATATATAGGTATAACTGAACATGGGAACGTCGAGACTGAGAACGAGATCTACAACATAAGCCAGTTCAAATACGATGTGAAATTCTGGAACCACTACCATAATCCAAGGACAGTGGCCAACAATCCCGCTGGAGAAGTCACGGTGAACATGGGGATAACCGGACCGCACTACTGCCTTGGCGCCGCATGCGCGGCCGGTAATGCGGGAGTAATCCAGGGAATCCAGCAGCTTCTCCTGGGGGAAGTGGATGTTGCGGTGGCAGGCGGAGTTTCCGAAAGCATCCATACGTTTGGTATTTTTGCGAGTTTCAAGAGCCAGGGGGCTCTTGCCTTCCACAGCGATCCCTGCAAGGCAAGCAGGCCTTTTGACAAGGACAGGACCGGAATTGTGGTGTCCGAAGGAGGTTGCTTGTATGTCCTTGAAAGGCTGTCGGATGCGAAGAAACGTGGTGCGAAGATCTACGCGGAGGTGGCGGGATATGCAATGAATTCGGACGGCACGCATTTTGTCCTGCCAAATCCGGATCGTCAGGCCGAATGCATGCAGAAGGCGATAAGGAATGCGGGGCTTTCTCCTGAGGATATTGATCTTGTGAACACTCATGCCACCGGGACCAAGGCCGGCGACATACAGGAATGCGAGGCCCTGAGGAAGGTTTTTGGAGGCTCATCCAGATTTCCTTATATCAATAATACCAAGGGATTTATCGGACATGCAATGGGGGCTGCGGGCACTCTTGAGCTGGCCGGCAACATACCGTCGTTCTCCGACAATATCATCCACCCCTGCATGAACATTGACTCTCTGGATCCTGAATGCGAGCTTCCAAACCTGCTCCTTGAACCGGTGGAAGCCGGTGGAAAATTGAAATACATCCTCAATAATTCCTTCGGGATGCTTGGAATAAATTCAGTTCTTATAATAAAAAGATTTGCAGACTGAAGAAATAATGTTACATTAAGTCCCCCTCAATATTTATTGTGTTAAAAATTCAGGAGTTTGTTGATGACCAGAGAAGAGATTTCAACTGCGATAATAAGCATCATTAACGATATTCTTCCGGAAGGTGACTGCTCAGGAGTCGATCCCGAAAAGAAGCTCAGGGACCAGCTTGAGCTTGACTCCATGGATTTCCTTGACATCGTCATGGAACTCAGGAAGAAGTATGGCATCGAGGTTCCAGAAGCGGACTATCCCCGGCTTGCAACACTGAACAGCTGCATAAGCTATCTTGAGCCCCGGATGAAGAATTTATAAATCCCCATCCGGAACCTGCAGGCTTCCAAATACCGCAATCTCCAGTGCACAGACAACTGCCACCATGTGTCATCTGCGGATTATGCGCATGAACTTTTCGTGGAGCAGGGACATGTGGAGAAGGAATATCCTGATATTGTCCTTGAAGAAGCCGAAATGGGAAATCCTATCCCTGCTGCCGGGGTAGTGGACTGAGATGTTTATTTCTGAAACATCATATCTGCTCCATATCGCCCTGACAATTATTTCAGTCTCAAAGGAGAATCCGGAGGAGCGGCAGCTTACTTTATTGAAGAGGGAGACTGGGTACGCCCTGAATCCGCTCTGGGTATCATTTAATTTCCTTCCGGTCTCTATTCTGACAAACCAGTTGGATAATTTTCTTCCTGTTCTGCTGGAGAGAGGTATTTTGGGGGAATTGAAGTTTCTCGCTCCCAGTATGATCTTTTCCTCCGTGTGGCGGATAGCTTCGAGGAAGCTTTTGATCTCTCCGGGATAATGCTGGCCGTCGGCATCTATGGTTATCATGTAATCTCCGTTTCTGCCGATGATGAATTGTGCGGCTGTCTTTATCGCTTCCCCCTTTCCCATGTTTTTCCTGTGAGAAACAAGTTCCACAGCCTTGCCGGAAAGGACTTTTCCGATATCTGTGTCTGTCGAACCGTCGTCGACGACGACAAGGTTTGGGCAGGCCTTGAGGATCTCATCTACAAGGCTTGCAAGTTTTGCAGAGTGGTTGAAGACGGGTACCGCAATCCATGTTCTTTGAATGTCCGGCATCTGGGATTTCCTTAAATTGGAATTAACAAATATAAGATAAAAAAAAATTATCAATATTAACTTGCAAAATTAATCATGTGGATATAATTTTCTATCTGTTTTGTTGTTAAAAAGAAAAATTAAGGAAGACAAACAATGAATACTATCCGTTCAATTGCTCTCTTTCTGGCAGTGATTTTTATTTCCCTTTTTGTTTTCCCCCAGAATTTATATTCCCAGGCGGCCAGGCAGCAAATCATCAGGGATGTATCAATATCAGTGGAACCGGTGGACACTCCCATATGGAAAGTCATCAATGTAATGGAGAAGGGCGGCATCAAGCCGAGGAAATGGCTGCAGATTGAAGTTGATTTTACAACGGGAGCTTCCAATAAGGCGAATGAATCGCTGGACAATGTCACGGCTGAGTTTGAAATGCTGCTTCCTACCTCGGATGCTCCGAACGCCTCTGTTGTATTGATTTCAGGCAAGGCGGCATATTGGGCGATCGCCCTAGACGGGCAGGTCCACCACCTGATTGCATTTGTACCTCCGAGGATACTGGAAAAATTTTCAGGCAGCAGCAGGATGAGCAAGTCTGACGCCAAAAAGATAGAGACCAAGGTCATTTTCAAATACAATGATGCGGAAATCGCAACAGGCTATCAGGTTGCCAGGCAGTCAACTGCGGCCCAGGTCGCGGAAAGATTTGCCAAGGCCAAGACGCTCCCGAACCTAGTAAGGCAGAAGGACGCCATTTTGGGACAGGACAAGACTCCATGGTCAGTTCTTAATTATGACTATTTCGAGCAGGTAAACCCGGACGTAAAATAAATCCGACCTTATACCCTTAATACAATAATATAACAGGTTATGGCAAAAACTGATACAATTCTTGCGATTGATATTGGCGCGGACAGTGTGAAACTGGCCGAGTTCAGCTGTCCTCCCGGTGGCAAATTCGTCCTTGAGAAATTCGCCTTTGCCGAATACGGCGGCGATCTCAAGGAGGAAGAGATACTCCCCGCCCTCAAGGACAAGCTGCAGTCAGTCCTTGCTGAAAATGGTTTTAAATCCAAAAAAGTATTCATATCCATATCCGGACAGTCGACCTTCATAAGGTTTGTCAAACTTCCTCCAATGGGCGAGAAGGAGGACAGGGTCCGTCAAGTGGTCGAATACGAAGCGAAGCAGAATGTTCCTTTCCCGATAGACGAGGTCGTGTGGGACTACCAGCTGATAAGCACCGGCGTAGAGACTGAGATTGAAGTCATGTTCATAGTCGTAAAGGATACGGTTGTAGAGGAACTTACCGCTGCGATAGAGTCTTTCGGCAAGGAAATAGCGGTTGTAGACGTAGCTCCTGTAGCCTGCTATAATTCCGCGCGTGCAAACGAAGTCGGTGGAACGGAATGCGTAATGATTCTCAATATTGGCTCAAAGTGTTCGAGCCTCGTGTTCATCGACAGCGGGCGCTTCTTTGTGAGGACGATACCCATAGCAGGACATTCGATCACCCAGCAGATAAGCAAGGAATTCGGGATACCTTTCAAGGATGCCGAGGAATTGAAGAGGAAGCACGGATTCGTGGCGCTCGGAGGCGCCTATGAAGAACCAGATTCAGAAGTTGCCGCGACGATATCAAAGATCGTCAGGAATGTCATGACACGTCTTCATGGCGAACTGAACAGGTCGATAAACGTCTACAGATCGCAGGAAAAAGGAAACAAGCCTGTCAAGCTGTATCTTTCTGGAGGAAGCTCCGTCATGGCCTTCACCCCGAGATTCTTCTCGGACAAGCTGAAGATCCCCGTTGAATATTTCAATCCTTTCCAGGTAGTATCGCTGCCCGACCATATAAACAGGGAACAGCTTGCTGAAGTTGCGCATATGTTCTCTGAAGTCATAGGCCTTGGCCTGCGGCATATAACATCATGTCCGATAGAAATCTCCCTGATACCTGAAAAGATGAAGAAGATCCAGGAGATCAGGCATAAGACACCGTATTTCTACGCAAGCGCGGCTTCCTTCGTGCTCTGTCTTGTCCTGATCTATTTTTCACTTGCCAAGCAGGAGAAGATCGACAGTATAAAGGTTACCAAGGCCAAGCAGATAGTCGATTCGACGGTCCAGCTGCAGGATCAGGTCAGCAATGCTGGCAAGAGGAAGGATGCGCTTCAGGGCGAACTCAGGGAGGCCCAGAACATACTTTCCGGCAGGAGCAACTGGATCAACATTTTAAATGAACTTCAGGAGAAGATTCCTGACAACATGTGGCTTGTGAGCATTGCGCCCGGAACGGGAGCTGGTGCTGCAGCTGCGGCCGCAGCGCCTGCCGAAGATGAAAACAGGCCTGTATTCCCGATATTCCAGAGAAGAGGCCGTCCTGGCGGTCCAGCTGTTGATTCCGGAAAGGTTGAATGGATTGATTTTGAAGGATATTTCTTTGGAACCGCAAATGAAATCGACAGCTTCAAGAAGAATCTTTTGACGACAACTGTGTTTACCGACAAGGAAAAAGAACTGCTTGTTCCGGTATTCATTCCTCCCGCTGATCCAAAAAACAATTTTATAACCTTCAAGATGTCAATAAAATTGAAAGTGCCTTTCAATAGATAGTAATATTATGGAAATAATCAAGAAAAACATGGTCTTGTTTGTCGTCCTGGGCGTATCCGTCCTGGTGTCGATTATCCTAATCTTCTTTGTTTTCCGGGTGTCGATGACGATGAAGGATTATCAGGCGCAGCTGGTCGTGCACAGGGACAAGATCAAGAAGCTAATTGAAGACAAGCCTGCACCGCTCAAGGCAAATCTTGATGCAATAAATCTCGATACCAACCTTGTCCAGAACAAGGTCAATGAGATTCATCTGATTTTTGGAAAGCCGTACCGTTCCGCTATCCAGGCGTTTGCCGATGCTCTTGGTGTCAGCGAGACAACGCTCTATGCCAAGTGGAAGGCTTCTTATGATAAGGAAAAGAAACTTGGTTCAGTAGACCAGATATTTCTTAAGTTCATGAGCGACGTCGTAAATGAGGGGAAACCACAGCCGAAGGCCGACAGCAAGGCGCCGAAAGTGGATTTCAAGCCCAAGGCGGACAAGAAAGTTGATGGAGAGAAGAAGGCTGAAGAAGACGCCAAGAAGGCCGAGGAAGATGCCAAAAAAGCTGAAGAAGAAGCTAAGAGGGCCGAGGACGACGCCCAGAAGGTCGATAATGCTCTAAATGCATTTAAGGCAGTACTTGAAAAACGTACAATTGAAGACCTCGATCAGAGAAATTTAAATTTATTGATCATGGAAGGACTTGGCTTTTCGAGAGTCATGAGTCCTGAAGTATGTACCGCTTATATTTCGAGCATGGATGCGAAGCTGAACAGTTTGGTCCTGAAGGCCGATAACAACATGTCGACTCTTATCGTTCCTCAGAATACGGCTATGTTCACAGTTTTAAAAGGCATGCCTACGGCTGACAGGATACCTATAATAATAAAGCATTATAAACTGCTTGAGGATATTGTCTACAGGCTTAAGGAAACAAGGGTGAAAGGGCTTAATTCTTTGGCTCCTGTCTCCTTGGAAGGAGTTATCAGAGGCGGATTCATGACTTTGACCTACAAGATGCAGATAGAGGGCTCAATGGAATCGACCAGGAATTTCATCAACAATCTGCAGGACGCCTACAAGGAGAACAGGGTTTATATAATCAGGGACTTGTCCTTGAAGCAGGAGAAGGATGAAGTCAAAAGCCTTGGATTAGGGACTGCCGCAGCAAAAGCCACTGGAACAGCTCCTGTAATACCTGGAGACAGACAACCTAGGAGGACGGGCGGGGAAGATGAAAATTATGGCGCCACTCTTATCGGAGGTTCGAATGAAATTGTGACGGAACTGAAATTTGACTACGTCATTTATATCGCTGATGAGGTAAAGGTGAAAAAACAGCCATGAACTTTCTAAAGAAACACTATGAGAAGATAATACTTGCAGTTTTTCTGCTGGTATTTATCGTATCACTTGTACTCCTTATTTTTGCTCTCAGCAAGTCCATGGATATCAAGGAGGAGGAGCTGAGATTTCCTACCAAGGCCCCCGATTATAAGAAGATCAATATTGATGAAATCAACTATAAGAAGACTCTTGAGGCGGAAAAAAAATGGAATCCAGGCGCTCCGAGGGTGCAGGGAGACAAAAATTTTACAGATCTCCTTGCTCCATATGCTATTTCAAGATGCCCTAACTCCGACTGCCGGAAACTGATACCTGCGTCTAGTTTTGTTGATAATGGCTCATGTCCTTTGTGCAGAGGTCCTCTTCGTGCGATTGAAGGTTCAGGACCTGTGGATCCCAACGTGATAGATTCAAATAGAAACGGGATACCTGATGTCGTTGAAAAGGAACTTGGCCTGGATCCCACGGATCCCGACAGTGCAGAAAAAACAGATCCAAGCGGCTTTACATACGCTGAAAAATTAAATGAGTTGAGATTGAGGAAACTTCCCAGCGCAGAGATGGGGAAATACCTTAAAGATCCCAAATTCCATCCTGCCTATGCCAAGAGACTTTATATTGAAAGCATAAAACGCAGCATGCTGCCAATAAAGCTTATAAAGGTTACCCCGCATGGGGAAGATACCAAGACTTGGACTATACAGATGGATGAGACCATGCCTAACGGTTCAGTAAAGACGAGATTCTACAAACAGGGCAATGTGTTGACATTCAATGAAAGAAAATACGAGATAAAGAATATCAAATTCGAGATAATCGAGGAAAAAGTCGACAGGAGGGAGAATTCACAGACTATCAAGAAAACTGTTTATAATATTACCTTGCAGGAAGAAGATGGTTCAATGATAACAGGCACCGAGAAAAAAGAAATTTGGGAGAGCAAGGAAAACGCGAAAATTGTGGATCGATTCACAAATAAGGAATACATGGTGTCTGTCAATGAGGATATTGCAGTTGGTGACAGCAAGGCCGGAGAAGAGAAATATAAGGTTAAAATCATCAACAGTGCCAAGAAGAAAGTTGTATTGTTAAGATTGAGCGACAATACTGAATACGAACTGTTGCCTGGAGAACGGAAAGAGAACGTTCCCGCTGCTGTAAATCCTGGAATGCCGCCTGGAGCGATGCCGCCCGGAGCAATGCCGCCTGGAGCGATGCCGCCCGGAGCAATGCAGCCCGGAGCAATGCAGCCAGTGATGCCACCTGTGGAATGAAATTAAAATAAATACTTTATATATGGAGGAGTTTATATGATAAGATTTAAGATGATCTTGCTGATAGCCTGTTTGTCGCTACAGGCTTTTTTCGTGTATGCCCAGGAAGAAAATGCGGCCGCCGCCGCGCCGGCCGCAGTTGAGGAGCAACCGGCTCCTGCAGATGCGCAGCCTGCTGTTGCTCCGGTAGCAGCTCCGGTTCCTGCAGTCGATCCTCTTGTCCAGGAGCAGCTTATGCAGGAGGAAGCGGCAATCCGTGAGGCGCGGGATAAAGCTCTGGCGGATGCGTTGAAGAATGCACAGCCCCTTTTTGGTGGATTCAAGGTTTATATCAAAAGGACTTCTGCAAATATCACTCTTTATCTTTCCGAGGAGGATAGGACCAAGAACGTCAATCCTCTTGCTGTTTTCACAAAAGACAGCCCCGGATACAAGTCCCTTGTGGATAATTCCGAGTTCGGATCCAGTACATTTGTTAACAGTGCAAACGGCGAAGATATTGACTATAAGACGACGACAACAGATCTTGTCACGCTGGGCAGATTTTTAATAGATGAGCAGAAGATGGATGATGCCAGTCAGCTTGTCGACAGATTCCTCAATGAGTATATTAACACTGTCAAGGAAGTCTCTCTCAATTATCAGACTGAATTTGAAAGTGTGAAAATCTTTGATGCCGTTTATGGCATCAAGAACAGGCTGGCGCGGAATATCGAGGACAATGCCAGACAGGCGTATGTAGAGAAAAAATATGACAAGGCCATAGTTCTGACCAATATTTCCCAGAAAATAATAAACTCTGCCACTGAACAGCTCAAAAAGTTCAGGTCTGAATGCAAGACCGAGCCTCATGAGCTCAGGAAGCTGGATAATTTAATAGGAGAAGGTTCCAGGAAAATAGAATCCTTGCAGAAATTTGAGGATGACTGCAAGAAGCAGATCGCATCTGAAAAGTTCCTCAGGGACACTGATTTCGCGGCCTTTGATCCGGAACGGCCTAGCAGGCATGCTGATATAGAAGTTTCACTTGCGCAGGCGAAGGTTTTGCTCAAGAATGATGATTTTGTAAGGGCGAGGGATGCTCTTGAAAAAGTGCTAGTGCGCGATCCCTACAATCAGACCGCGACAAGAATGTTGCAGACCGTCTATGACAAGCTCTATCAGGTTGCTAAGATGAGAAGGTTCAACGAGGAACAGGAGATAATTTCTGAAAACAGATGGAACTGGAACGAAGCCGTGCTGCCGACTCCTGCAATCAAGCCCGCCGCAGGGGCTGGTGCCGCCGCGCTTGTGAAAACAGAGCTTTCCGACAAGCTTTCTGAAATCCTGATCGACCAGATAGATTTTGAAGAAGCGACGATAACCTCAGTTGTAAACCTCCTTATTCAGAGAAGCAGGGAGCTGGATCCGTCGGCAAACAAGACCGGTGTCAGCATACTGCTCAGGTTGAAGCCCGAAGAAATAATCAACACCCCGAAAATAACGATGAGCCTTGACGGTATCCCCCTTGGTGAAGTGATAAGATATATATGCCAGGCTTGTGGATTGAAATACCGTGTTGAAGAAAGGGCTGTGATCATAAGCTCTGAAATCACTGATGTCATGGAAACAAGATTCTTCAAGGTCCGTGGAGCGCTTATCAATAACATTGCTCCCGGAGTGGTTAATGAGGGAGGAGCAGATACAGGATTTGAAGTTGGCGGAGGGGGAGGGGGGATAGATTTGGCGGCCACTCTCAGGGCCGATGATACTGCAACTCCTAGAATCCCGCTTTCAAGCCAGGCCTTGAAGGATTATTTCAATCAGCGTGGCGTTAATTTCGTCGATCCCAATACTGCTATTGCCTATGACAGGCGCGGTGGCAAGCTCGTTGTCAAGAACACTCCGGAAAACTTGAGGCGTCTTGAGTCCCTCCTCAGGGATCTTGACATTGAAACTCCTCTTGTGCTTATCGAATCAAAATTCATTGAGCTTACACAGGATGACACGGAAGAGCTGGGTTTTGAATGGGCATTGAATAAGATTACAAACGGACAACCCGAAGGAGATTGGACTAGCTGGAGCACTGGCGGGGTTATACCAGGAGTTCAAGGCGGTAATGGAGTAGCGGTGCCTGCGAGCACGGCCTCAAGCACATTGATGGGACCACATGTTGCTGGAAGCACTATTGTTAATAATCTTATGCGCCCAGTTGAGAATAATGATGTACCAGCCATACATTTCCCCGGATTCGGGAAAAACAACAAGCTTTTCCTTGATGTTGTCGTTCATGCCATGGATCGAAGCGGCAAAGCTGAAATCCTTTCAGCTCCAAAGGTAATAGCGACCAGTGGCCAGCCGGCTCTTATCAGAATGGTTCGCACCCAGTATTTCCCGACCTCATGGACAGAACCTGAAATAACGATTGGTGATGGCGTGATTCAAATTGTACCGTCATATCCTGAACTTGGTGATGCGACAGATCTTGGTATAAGGCTTGAAGTCACTGCAACTGTCAGCCCGAATAATTATACTATCTCCCTTAACCTGCATCCACAGGTGAGGGAACTTATCAACTGGACCGATTACAGTTATACAATCACCACTACTTTCGCCTTTGGAAATGTTACCGCATTGCTTAAAATGCCGATTCTTTCACTCAGGGATGTTACAACAAATGTGAAGGTGTATGATGGTGAAACCTTGATTCTGGGCGGAATGATAAGAGATGACGTCGGTGGAATTGATGACAGGATACCAGGACTTGGGGATATTCCGTTGATTGGCCGTCTCTGGAGGACCAAGACCGGAACTAGCTCCAAGAAGAACCTCGTTATTTTTGTGACGGCAAGACTGGTTAATCCCGACGGGATACCGGTCCGGATAGGTGAAACAAGAGGACTGCCTGATTTCAGAAGATAAATTTATAATTCATATATTACGGAGGATATGATGTTTAAGAGAAAATATATTCACATTGCGTCATGGTTGCTCGCCCTGACCTTGGTTTTCTGTTTTGCCGGCCGGCTTCTTGCACAGGAGAAGGTTGATCTGGAGACTGAAAGAAAGAATGACATGGCGAAGGCCAAGGCGGTCAAGGATGAGGCTGAATTAGAGTCGGAAACTCTCTCCGCTCAGGCAAGGAAGGCCTTTGAGAAGGATGATTTTGAAGCGGCAAGGGATCTTTATCTTAAAGCCAGGGAAATAATGAAGAAGAACCTTGGTGCGGGCGACTATAACAATGCAAGAATACAGGCTATAAATGAAGCCTTGGCTGCGGTTTATCAGTATTGGGCGGAGGATCTTGCGGCAAAAGCAGAAAAGGCTGTCTCTGCTTCCCAGTATGATGAGGCGATCAAGCATTGTATGGACGCCATTGAAGTAAGCCCTTCATGCAAGGACAGGATGGAGAATCTCATTGAAAGATTCAACACGATGAAAGAAGCTGTCAAGTTCAGGAGCGACACTTCCGAAAAGAATATTGATCCGAAAAAAGAGAGCAGGGAGTACAATATCGATGTCCTCTTCGAACAGGGGAAGAAGTTTTATGATGATGACCAGTATGACAAGGCAAGGGACAAGTTCGAGGAAATTCTTGTCATAAATCCATATCATATGAGGGCCATCCAGTATATCAAGAACATCAATGCGGCGCTCTACAGGGATGGTGACAGGAGATATAAGCTGACAAGGCGTGAAAGGTTGACCGAGGCTGAATGGAAATATGTTCCTCCGATTATTCCACGGACCCTTTCTGGCAACAAGGAAGTCATGGGAAAAGAGCCAATGCTCAAGGACGAGGGGACGAGTTCGATTCAGAAGAAGCTTTCAGATATAATCATCGACCATATTGAGTTTGAAGATGTTTCAATACCCACTGTGGTCAAGTATCTTAAGACCCGCAGCAGGGAACTTGATCCTGAAAAACAGGGTGTCAATATCCTTCTTCGTCTGAACACTGGTGAAAATGCTGCTGCTCCTGCTCCTGCTGCTGATGGAGCAGCGGCACCTGCAGATGGAGGGGCTGCTCCTGCTCCTGCTCCTGCTGCTGCCGATGTTCCGACCATAACCATGCTTGTTGACGACATCCCTCTTGGCGATGCCATAAGATATATATGCCGAGGTGCAAATCTTAAATACAGGATAGAAAGATATGCTGTTGTAATAGCGGCCCAGGACATACCTCTAGATGAATTGGAAACACGCATTTATCCCGTGGAAAAAGATGCTTTCACTGAACTTGGAGGCGGTGTTCCAGCAGCTGGTGGTGCGGCAGCAGGCGATGCAGCAGGCGGAGATCCAATGGAAGCGTATTTCAGGACTAGGGGTATTTCCTTCCCTGAAGGTGCAAAAATGGTCTTTGATAGCCGGATCAGCCGTCTTATTGCTACAAATACACCTGATAATCTCACGAAGATCGAGGAAATCATACATGAACTCAATGTTGTTGATCCTCAGGTGCTGATAGAAACCAAGTTTGTTGAAATTTCCCAGATCAACCTTGATTCACTTGGTGTTGAATGGCTTGTAAGAAAAACTGCTGCAGATCTCGGGACAGATATAAGCAAAAGCAAGATGACGTTCGGGCAGAACGATCCTATAAACCGTTACGGTGCTGCAACTGTTACAAATACTGAAGATACACTTTTCCATATTACGCGGCATACATCGCAGGGTATCACATATCAGGCGCTTGTTCATGCTCTTAACAAGTCTTCGACAGCTGATGTGCTTGCAACTCCCCGTGTGACAACTCAGAACGGTCAGGAAGCCACCATTAGAATGGTAACTGAAGAATATTTCCCGACATCCTGGACGGAGGCCACAATGACTCAGACTGGTATTAACAGTGTTTTCTCACCGTCAGTCCCTGAGCTTTCCGAACCTACCGAACTTGGTGTGAGGTTGACGGTGACCCCGACTGTAGACGCCGATCGTTATACTATTTCCCTTGATATGACCCCTATCGTCCAGTCCTTTATCGGATGGACAGACTACAGTTACATAATGGACAACACAGTCGTACCTCCGCTTTGGAACGTAATCAGGATGCCTATTTTCGAGGTCAGGACTATTGAGACAAAACTTGTTGTCTACGACGGTGAAACAGTTGTAATGGGCGGTTCGATAAAAGATACAAGCGGTTTTACCGATGACAGGATTCCAATACTTGGAGATTTGCCTCTTGTTGGAGCGCTTTTCAGATCCCAGGCTCAAAACAGGGAGAAGAGAAATCTGCTCATATTTGTCACGGTAAGGCTTGTGAATCCTGATGGTTCACCGTTGCGCGAACGCGAAATACGCGGTCTGCCTCCGTTCAGAAGATAAGATAATTTCAGATAATTATTAAATAAAAAACCCGGCTGATCAGCCGGGTTTTTTTATTGCATGGAGTAAACCATCGGGAAGGAAATGATTATTTGTTATCTATCACTCCAAAAGTGATTTCAGATTTTGACACGAGCTTGTCTTCAACATATATGAATCCTTCACCGCGTCCGAACCTGGAACTGCCTTCTGGTACGTCAACTTCAATTCTTAGCTGGTCTCCGGGGGTGACTGGATGGAAATATTCAGCATTGTCAATGGCCATGAAATAGGCGATCTTGCCTTTGTTTTCAGGTTTTGAAAGCACCATTACACATCCTGATTGGGCGATAATCTCGGCCTGTACTGCACCAGGAAGAACCGAATAATCCGGAGAATGACCGTGGAAGAAAGGTTCATTCCCTGTGACATTCTTTATGGCTATTACATGGGGACCGTTGACAGATACTATATAATCAACAAGGAGAAATGGATATCTGTGCGGAATTATAGACATTATCTTCATGACATCCATTGCTATTTCAGGGCTTTTGTCATATTGGGTGAAAAGCTTGGGCATGGCGTCAGTTTTTTTCATGCTCCTTACGGAAAGAATCAGATTGGCCTGGCATGCCAGGCCTGAATTAGTATAATTAGCCGCAGTTATGTCTGCTTCAGCGCCATTTACACTCTTTACTTCAATTTCAATTTTCAAGCGGTCGCCGGGAACAGCTGGTTTCCTGAATTTGACCTTTTTCATCCCTTTTATGTAAATTTCCTCGTCATTCTTCGGCTTCAGCAGATTTCGGCATGCTATTTCGGCAACCTGTTCCATGGCTTCAACATGCATTACGCCTGGAAATATCGGATGGCCTGGAAAATGCCCCTGGAAAACTTCCTCATTGATGGAGAGGTTTTTCAGCCCGACATATTTCCTCTCATTTTCAACAAGCAGCCTGTCTATGAGTAGCATTGGATAGCGATAAGGAATCATTTCCCTGATTTGATCAGTGCAGAATATTGTTTCCGACATATGTTCATCCCTTGAATTTTAAGCTGTTGATAATTTTCATGCCAATGTTTTGTAATATATACTGACAAGGTGTTTATTTCATTCAAAAATTGAAGCATTAACATAGGTTAAAATTGGAAAATTTCCTTGGGGAAAACCAAAAAAATTAAAATAATTGTTGTTACAGGCCCTACTGCTACAGGGAAGACTGCCCTTGCTGTCAGGCTTGCGCGGACTTATGACGGAGAGATAATAAGCGCTGATTCCAGACAGGTCTACAAGGGGCTTGATATCGGTAGCGGCAAGGACATCCAGGAATATGGGGACGTCCCTTATCATCTGATTGACATAGTTGAACCCTCCGGTGAGTATAATCTGATGAGATTCAGGAATGAAGTTCCGGGAATCATATTGAACATAGATGAAAGGAAGAAGATTCCTTTCATTGCAGGGGGCAGCGTATTGTATATAGACTCCATTCTCTCTGAATATACTATGCCGGGATCTGCACCAGTGACTCTTCTAAGGGAGTCGCTTCAGAAGCTGAAAATCGAGGAGCTTGTTGGACAGTTCGCCGGCCAGCTGCAAAATCAGCAGGATCTTCGAAATAAGAACAGGCTTGTAAGAATCATTGAAAAAACAGTTTCTGAAGGCCAGGGGGCCAAGCCAATGCCATTTCAGCCGGAATACCTGGTGATAGGCGTTTTTTATGAAAGGAAGCAAGTTCATTCAAGGATTGAAGAAAGGCTTGACAAACGCTTGAAAAACGGCATGGTCGAAGAGGTGGAACATCTTCATAATCAAGGAGTATTGTGGGAGCGGCTTGAGTTTCTGGGGCTTGAATACAGATATCTTGCGTTTTATCTCCAGGGAAAGATGTCATTTAATGAAATGAGGCGGAAATTGCTTGAAAAAATAAGGCAGTTTGCCAAAAGACAGGATATATGGTTCAGAAAGATGGAAAGGGAAGGACATCCCATCCACTGGGTAAGGGAGGGAAACTGGGAAAAAGCCTCTGGATTGGTTGAATTGTTCCTTTCTGGAAAAGAGCTCCCTTCTCCAGAATTAACTATTTCCAATATTTATTATGGCAAAAAGACATCATGAAATATTGGATTTATATTTGATTTGAAATAATTACAGTTTACCTTATAGCCAAGGAATATTTAAAAATGAGTTCTCAAAATAAAAATGAATCAAAGACAGTGATCCTTATAGTGGATGATGATGATCTGCTTAGGAATTTTTATTCACGCGTGCTTGCGGCTGAAGGCTATGAACCGGTATGCGCCACTAACGGTGACGAGGCGATAGGCATCCTGGAAAGCGGCAAACATGATATAAAACTCAGTATAATTGATCTGCTGATGCCTGTAAGGACCGGATGGGAACTTATCCAGTACATGAAGAAGAATCCCCAATACAAGGATGTTCCCATTATTGCAATCACCGGGCTTGCCGCTTCATTCGATGAATTTGAAAAGGTCAAGAGCACCTGCCAGGCCGTCATGCATAAGGGTGATTTTGATCTCAATAAATTTAAAGATACGATCAAAGCTCAGCTCAACAAATAATCCTCCTATATGTTCTCATACACCCACCCAGCCGCCGACACTTCCGTCTTTGTCCTTGTTGATATGCAGGAGAAGCTTCTTGCGGCGATGGAGCAGGACACGGCAGCTCGGATAGTGACCCGGCATAAAATCATGCTCGGTGTGGCGAAGGAATTGCAGATCCCTGTGATAATCACTGAACAATATCCGAAAGGACTTGGAAGGACCGCTCCAGAACTTTCAGGACTTTTCCGGGAAGGCTGGCCATTGATCGAAAAGACCTCGTTCTCCTGTTTTGGTGAGAGCAATTTCCGCAAGGAAATTGAAAGAAGACATTTCAAGTCGATGATCCTGATGGGGATTGAAACCCATGTGTGCATCCAGCAGACCGCCATTGACGCCCTAAGCCGCGGCTTCCAGGTCTTTCTGCCTGCAGACGCCGTGTGCTCAAGAAATGAAAAGGACATGTCGCTCTCCCTGGAGTTCATGAGGTGCTTGGACATATATGTTACAAGCACTGAATCAGTGATTTTTTCAATTCTAAGGGACGCATCCCATCCGTCATTCAGGAAAATATCAGCCTTGCTCAAATAAATGGATTGCTTACCGCCTTTATATGGACAGGAAACCTTGACTTTTGCTGAAACATAGGTATTATAAGCGCCGTTTGCCTGAAAAATGTCCCCATCGTCTAGAGGCCTAGGACACCAGGTTTTCATCCTGGCGACACCGGTTCGAATCCGGTTGGGGACGCCAGTCTTCGTTTGGAACACAGTGCAAAACGAAGACTGCCACGGCGAAGCTCGTTTTTAGATTTAGCGAAGCCGGGCTATAACCGTTTTAGTTCCAAACTACGCCTCGGCAGGCCACAGCTACAACTTGCTTTTCAATATCTTGTTAAATTGTGAAAAACGCAGACGGTAGGAATTGGGGTTTTCCTTCATCCCCCCAGATATGCTTTAATTATATGCGGATCCTTCAGGAGCTCTTCAGCATTATCGGAGTTTATTGATATCCTTCCGTTTTCCAGCACATATGCCCTGTCGGCATGGAGCAAGGCCTCATTTGCGTTCTGCTCGATAAGAAAGACTGTCACCTTCTCCTTATGGTTGATCTCACGGATGATGTCGAAAATATGGTCTATCAGCTTCGGTGCAAGTCCAAGGCTCGGTTCATCCAAAAGAAGAAGCTTGGGCGAACTCATCAGCGCCCTTCCTACGGCAAGCATCTGCTGTTCACCGCCGGAAAGCGTCCCGCCTCTCTGCGATCTCCTGCTTTTCAAGACTGGAAAATATGTGAATATCTTCTCCAAGTTCGCCTCTATGGCATATTGGTCATTTATCGTATAGGCTCCGAGCTGCAGATTTTCTAAAACGGTGAGATCGAAAAAGATCTTTCTTCCTTCAGGGCAGTGCGCGATGCCTTTTCTGACAATATTCTCAGGTTTTTCATTTGTGATATCGGTTCCATTGAAAATTATCTTCCCTGATTTTGCCGTGGTGATCCGGCTTATTGCATCCAGCACGGAGCTTTTCCCCGCCCCGTTTGCTCCAAGAAGGGCTACTATCTCCCCTTCATTGATATGCAGGGATACGCTTTTCAAGGCATCAATAGCCCCGTAGGCTACGCATAATTTTCTGACATCAAGAAACATTTTTCTTTTTTCCTGTTCCCAGATATGCTTCAATCACATCCGGATTATTCTGGACTTCATGCGGAGTCCCATGGGCTATTATTTCACCGAAATTAAGCACTATCACTCTTTCGCATAGGTTCATGACAAGGCTCATGTCGTGTTCTATCAGGAAGATGGAAACATGGAAGTCGTCACGGATTTTCCTGATAAGTTCAGTAAGCTCTGTGGTCTCGCGGGGATTGAGTCCTGCCGCAGGTTCATCGAGGAGAAGAAGACTTGCTTCAGTTGCAAGAGCCCTTGCCATTTCAAGCTTTCTCCTCTTACCGTATGGCAGTGACGATGCAAGTTCATAAGCTGAGTCTTCAATTCCGAAGAGTTCCAGGAAACCAAACGATTTTTCAGTTATTTCCTTTTCAACTGAAAAGAATTTCGGCAATCTGAGGGATGCGTGGGCGAAATTATAGCTGATATGCTTGTGATAGGCAATCTTGATATTGTCGATTACAGTCAGATAATCAAGCAGGCGTATGTTCTGGAAAGTTCTTGCTATGCCCAGCTCGGAAATCATATGAGGGGGCTTGCCGGTGATGAAGTCGCGCTGGAAATAGAATTTCCCGGAATCAGGAGTCTCCATTCCGGTTATGAGATTGAATACCGTGGTCTTGCCGGCCCCATTGGGACCTATCAGGCCGACAATCTCACCGGTATTGAGTTCCATCGAGAAATTGTCGACAGCCTTGAGCCCGCCGAAGCTTTTGCTTACGCCCTCGGCGAAGAACTGTTTGAATTCCTTCTGGATTGTCTCAAGCTGTTTCATTTTGCTTTGCCGGAGGTTTGTTTTTCATCTTTAATAGCTTTCCGATCCATACAGGAACTTCGTTCATTCCGAATATCCCGTTTGGCGCAAGCCTGATCAGTATTATGAGCAGGACTGCATACATGAGCTGCTGGTATTCACCGAGGCGGTATCCGCATATCTCGACATGCCTTAGGATATAGGGCGTGATTCCAAGGACAACGGCCCCGGTCACGGCGCCACTGAATGACCCAAGTCCCCCAAGGACGATCATAAGCAGGATTTCGATACTGCAGATGAGATTGAACTTTCCTGGAGCTATGGAGAGCTCCTTATGGAAGAAAAGAGCCCCGGCCAGACCTGCTACGACTGCACTCAAGAGGAAAGCTATCATCTTGTATTTTGAAATGTTAATTCCCATGGCCTGGGCGGCGATCTCATCCTCCCTGATGCACATCATTGCGCGTCCGAATGAGGATTTCTTGATGTTTATGAGGAAAACACAGATTATTATGACTGCTATCCATATGAACCACCATGATGCGAATTCCGCAGTGTAGTTAGGCGAATTTGGCCAGAGGTCGCCTGGGAACTCAGTGAATTTTATGCCGGTTGCTCCTCCTATTTTCTCACCGGGATGCATCTTACCGCCTGGGAACATGAGATTGATTAATACAAGCCTGGTGATTTCTCCGAAGCCAAGAGTCACTATCGCAAGATAATCACCCTTGAGCCTGAGGCATGGTATCCCGAGAATTATCGAGAATATTCCTGCCGCCATCATTGCCGCAGATGCGCTTATGGCAAAATTCAGGACTCCCAGTTCGGGGAATGTAAAATATATGGAGGTCAGACCTGCGGCATAAGCACCTATCGCGAAAAATCCGGCCTGTCCGAGCTGGAGAAGGCCGGTCATCCCGCATATCACGTTCAGGGAGAGGGCAAGGATCGCGAAAATCCCGATATTTCCCAGCACTGAATTAAATTCAAACCAGCTCATACCTTTTCCCTTACATTGCTGCCCAATATCCCCTGCGGCCTGATAAGCAGCACCAGTATCAGAACTACAAAAGCGGCGACATCCTTGTATCCGCTCGGTATATTGCAGAAAAGCACCATGTTCTCAACAATCCCGATTATGAACCCGCCAAGGACGGCGCCCGGAATCGAGCCGATTCCACCTACAACTGCCGCTATGAAGGCCTTTAAACCCGGCATGAATCCCATCATCGGTTCGATTACGCTCTGGAATCCGATGAGAGCGCCTGCTATTCCCGCCATCAGCCCTCCAAGCAGAAACGTCTTTCTGATAACGGAATTGATGTCTATGCCCATAAGCGCCGCCGCGTCAGGATCCTGGCTTACCGCACGCATCGCCCTTCCGAAGTTTGTTTTCATCACGATGTGCCACAGGATCAATGTCAGGACAATTGTGAGCGGGATATAGACGAACTGGATTATCTTTATGCCTCCGCCTCCAATGACAATGGAACGCTGGCAGATTTCACCGATCGACCCGGACTTGTCGGATGGATATTGAAGCGGATTGGCCTTGTTGATGAAGGATGCGAGATTCTGCAGCAGGAACGAGACCCCTATGGCTGTGAGAAGAGCAGCAAGCCTTCCGGATTTCCGAATAGGCTTGTATGCGATTTGCTCTGTAAGGACTGCGATTATTATTCCGGCTATCCCTGAGCTTAGGATGATGAGAGGTATCGAAAGAATGGCTGGTGTCCCTGATGGCAGCACGAGATAGATTCCAAAGCCCGCATAGGCTCCTATCATGTAGAATTCGCCGTGTGCAAAATTAATGAGCTTTATTATTCCGTAGACAAGCGTGTATCCCAGGGCTATCAGCGCATAAACAGCCCCGATGCACAACCCGCTTGTAAGGAAAAAAAGAAAATTATCCATTATAGAATATGGACCGGTAAATTTATGGATTTACGGTCGCCTTGTATTTTGCAACGTATTTGTCGCCGTCTTTTTCGATCTCCAGGATTACGGCGTTTTTTTCGACATTGCCATCGGGGGTCACTGAAATCTTTCCTGTTACAGCTTCAAAATCCTTGATTCCACGAAGACCATCCTTGATGGTTTCCGGGGTAGTCCCTTTCTTCAGTGCTTCGCAGAACATTGAAACAGTATCATAGCCAAGTGCTTCAAAAGTTCCGGGCTTGGCCTTGTAGGTCTTCTCAAAGGAAGAGACGAAATTCTGTACGGCCGGCCTTTTGTCTTCCCTGGAGAACGCCCCGACTATGAAGCATCCTTCGATATTGGGGCCTGATCCGTTTATTACCGACTCCTGGTCCCATCCGTCCGCTCCGCATAGCTTGGATTCAAGTCCGATCACTTTCGCCTGCTTTATTATGAGTGGCAGTTCGGGAGGATATCCGGGGACGAACAAGGTCTGGGCAGCGCTCCCTTTGATCTTCTTGAGCTGTGCGCCGAATTCGGTGTCCTTCTGCTGGTAATTTTCCTCGGTCACAATTTTGCCCCCGGCGGCTTCAAATGCCATTTTGAAGTTCTTGCAAAGGCCTTTTGAATAGTCGCTGTTCATGTCGACAAGCACCGCCGCAGTCTTGAACTTTTTTTCATTGAATGCGTAGTTCGCGGCTATTTTACCCTGGAAGGAATCATTGAAACATGCCCTGAACATGTATGGATTTCTCGGAGTCACAGAATCATTTGTCGCAGTAGGAGAGATCACGGGAACTTTGATTTCAGCTGCATCCCTGCGGACGGCGATCGCATTCGTGCTGGTGATAGGGCCGAGGACGGCGACGACCTTGTCACTGCCGGCAAGTTTCTTGTAGGCGTTCCTGGTTTCGGTCTGATCACCTTTATTGTCTTCGATGATAAGGAGAAGCTTGTTCCCGTTGATTCCGCCAGCTGCATTGATTTCATCAGCCTTGAGCTTCATTCCGTCAAGAGTCGCCTTGCCGTAGGATGTCAGATTGCCTGACAGCGGAAGGTTGATTCCGACCTTGATTTCACCGCAAACGCCAGAGTGATATATTCCGCCTATCAGCAGTACTGCAACCAGGACTTTCAATTTTTTCATGATTCCACCTCATGCTTTTAAGTAACTTGGGCTTTCCAGCCCGAGATTAAAATTCGAAACATCCTCGGTCAGGAATGACCGAGTTACTTTTATGAACAGGCAGGAATGCCTGTCCTACTTGTTTGCCGCATCGCACATCTTCCTAATGAATGCCTTGAATGAACCCATTGTTTCTATTCCCTTTGACATTGACTCGATCCTTCGTACGATCGCGCTGCCTACGACAACGCCGTCAACACCTGTGGCCGCTGCGGCCTTCACATGTTTTGGCGTGGATATGCCGAACCCGACAACGACTGGAAGATCCGTATGCTTCTTGATTTCAGATATGGTGCCTGCGAAATTCGCAGAAAAATCCTTCCCTTCGCCGGTAACTCCTTCGCGGGAGACATAATATATGAAGGCGCTGGCGTTTTTACAGAGGAGGGGGATCCTGTTCTTCGGCGTGTTCGGAGCGATGAGTCCGACGGTTGAAAGCCCGGAATCTTCAATTGTCTTACGCAGAGCGGCGTCCTCTTCGGGCGGCAGATCAAGCGGAAGAATTGCATCTACTCCGGACGCAACAGCTTTTTTGCAGAAGCTTTTGAAATTCCCTGAATATGCGATCGGGTTCATATAGGTGAAGAGGACTATTGGAATAGCGGGATGCCTTCTGCGGATTTCGCGGGCTTCATCAAGCACCTTGTGTGCAGTCATCCCTGAACTGATGGCGCGTTCAGCGGCGAGCTGATTGGCCTCTCCGTCGGCGAGGGGATCCGAGAAAGGAACTCCAAGTTCGAGAATGTCAATTCCGGCAAGCACCATCGCGTTGGCGATCCTCAGGGATGAGGTGTAGTCGGGATCTCCTGCCGTAATATACGCAACAAAAGCAGCCCGATCACGGGAGGAGCATCTTTCGAAGGTTTCAGTTATTCTTGTCATGTATTTCACTCTGTCGGCGCAAGTTTAAATTTTGCTTTGATCTTTTCAGCGATCCCATCCCGTTGTGCGTCATTCTCATATTTCTTCTGTCTCCAGCCCCAGTGGAAGCCGTCTTCGACCCCGCGGGGAATCACATGGAGGTGTGCATGCGGGACGACCTGTCCGGCACATGCGCCATCGGCGAGATGCAGGTTGAATCCTTCGAGATCCAGGGAACGTTTTGCGGCGACCCCAAGCCTGGCCCCTATAGTCATCATCCTCCCGGAGATGTTTTCCGGTATGGTTGCGGAACTGGTGTGGTGCTCCTTGGGAATCACAAGGATGTGCCCGTAGTTTATAGGGGCGATATCCAGGAACGCCAGGACAAGTTCGTCCTCGTATATTTTCACGGACGGTATCTCCCCGGCCACAATCTTGCAGAATATGCAGTTTTTCATAATCCGTCCTTTCGTATAATGGACGGATTATAATAAAGACTTAAAAAGGCTTAAATCAAGCTTGGAAATAGACCTGAAACCAGGTGGATTGATAAATCAACGAGATGAGACTATCTTGTATGAAAACATACGGAGGCGGGACATGCGTTCACAGCTGAAATTCATCTCGGATTCGGAGAAGGAGCGGATACACAATGACAGCCTGAAGATCCTCTGGGAGGTCGGTGTCCGTTTCGCCAGCTCCAAGGCGCTTGAAATACTTTCCAGGAATGGTGCAAAGATAGACAAAGATGAAAAGATTGCGCATATCCCAAGGGAGATGGTCGACCAGGCATTGAAGACGGCTCCAAAATCATTCACGCTCGGGGCAAGGAATCCCCAGTTCGATTTCACCGTGCCTTCGGCCTGGACCGGTTACACTCTTGACGGCGAAGCGACTTTTGCAATTGATTACAAGACAGGCGAGCGCCGTAATGGCACAAGCAAGGATCTTATCGCCAGCCTACGGATATTCGAGGAGATGCAACTGGGAACTATTGTCTGGCCGAATGTCATGCTGAGTGATATCAAGATTGAATCGGCTGACATCCGGAGCACTTGTATCTCCCTTATGAATTCTTCAAAGCATATCCAGCATGAATTGCACAATGTCAAAGAAGTCCCATATCTGATCGAAGTTCTAAAGGCGGTGCTTGGAAGCGAACAGGCCATTCGCGAAAGAAAAATATTTTCCGTCTGTTACTGCACGATCCCGCCTCTGACACATGACGAGGATATGTGCGAGGCGTATCTTGAGCTTGCCAAATTCCATGTGCCTATTCTTTCATATCCGATGCCAGCATGCGGTTCCACCGGTCCGGCCAGCCTTTACTCGAACATCGCCGTCGCCAACGCAGAGGGACTTTCAACACTTGTTCTTTTCCAGATGGCTTGTCCTGGAACTCCAATTATAATGGGAAATGCCGCTGGGATAATGAATTTCCAGACCGGCGGATTCCTTGAAGGGGCGCCGGAATCGGCACTTGTCAGCAGTGGGACAGGCGAGATGGCGCGGTTCTACGGGCTTCCCTGCATACAGGCGGGATGCCTTACAGATGCAAAAGCGCCGGGACCTCAGGCGATAATGGAAAAAATGCTTTCCACGGTACCGTTAGTTCTTTCCGGTGTCGATATAATCAACGGCATCGGCGAACTTGAGACCAGCCAGCTCCTGATCCAGGAACAGATCATAGTCGACCACGAAATCGCCTGCATGTGCAAACGACTGAAGGACGGGATCGAGATCAGCGACTCTAAGAACTACCTCGAAGATGTCGCCAGGGTCAAGCCCGGCGGACATTTCTTGATGGAGGAAAGCACCCTGGCAGCATGCCACAGCGGTGAGTTCTACATGCCGCAGCTTGTCGACAGGAACACATTCGACCAATGGCAGGAACTTGGACGCCCAGACCTTTACAGCAGGGCCAAGGAGAAAGTCAATGAAATACTCCAGTCTCCTCTGAAAAATCCGCTTTCCGACAAGGTGGTCGGGAAACTCCAGGAGATAATGGAAAAAGCCGACAGGGAACTGAAATAGAAGATTAGAGCTGATTTCAAAAATACAATAAAACGGTTGTCGCGGAAATATGCCCGTTGGAGTCCAAACTTTAGTTTGTCTTAGTATTTCCCGACACCCATTGGGGCCGGGATCTTCGACAACAGGTTACGCAAGCTGAAGCTTGTACTCCAACAAAAGCAATCAGCTCAATAGAGGCAATTTTGAAATTGCCTCATTAAAAAGGGGGTTTATCATGTCAAAGATTAGTATTGCTATTCTTATTGTAGCCGCATTCATTTATGCGGTGTGGCTGGTGTTGTTGGAACGCAAACTGCCTGATCTGAGGATGAAGACAGGATTGAAACGCCGGTTCATACTGGCCGTACTGCTCTTTGCGGGAATGCTGATGAATACTGGGTGCAGAAGCCCAGTATTATGTTATCGGCCGGCATATACAGAAGTTGACGAGAAGACTCAGAAAACATATAAGGTAATTGATACAATCAGTGCTGCCTGGAAGGTGCTCGATGCTGATAAAGGGGAGGAGTTCAGAAACAAGTTGGAAGAATGTGTAAAGAATAAAAATATGGACGAGAATGTATCGAAAATGCTTACTCTGGCTTATTCGGAACTGAGCCAGCACAAGATGATGACCAGAAACAAAGGAGAAGTCCCAACCTGCTATAAGCCAACTGTGCTTGGTTTCAACATGCAGGAATCGAATGAAACAGCATTGAAGCAGATTGAACTGCTCAGAGCAGCAAAGGAAAAGGGTACGATTGATGATGAAACAGCGAAGAAGGTCGCTGAAACGCTCTCGAGAGAATTGCAATTCCTGTCAGATGCCAAGGCGATTTCCGATTTAAGCTTTGAAGAGCAGAAGAAGTTCCTGGAGAAGTGTAAGAACAGCGCAGTAAGTCCTGGCGGCACTGCCATTTCAGCTGCCCAAATCATAGTTGAGATCGAGAAAGAATGAAATTCCTCAGGAAAATCCTGAATATCACCTCGTATAATTCAATTCTATATGAGGTGACTCCGAGATGCAATCTCAAATGCCTGCATTGCTATAATGCCTGGAAGGATGATGTCGGATATCCGGAGAAGGAACTGAGTACGCAGGCGGCTAAAAAACTGATTCTGAAATCCATCCGGGAAAGCGGATGCCGTAATTTCACATTCACCGGAGGCGAACCGCTGATGCGGGACGACCTTGAGGAACTGGTATCCACGGTGAGATCGAAATGCAGAAGTGTAAACCTTATAACGAACGGGACGCTGCTGCCAGAGGACAGGATCCAGTCGCTGATTGAAGCAGGAATATCCTTGTTTGAGCTTCCGCTCAATTCTGCAGACAGGAATATCCATGACAAGATGGCTGGAGGTTTTGAATGTTTCGACAAGGTTACCCGGGCCGCTGCCGATATCCGTTATCATGGAGGCGAAGTCGCATTTGTCTTTGTGGGGACGTCTTTGAATATCAGGCATTGGAAGGAAGTTCTTGAACTCGGGATTGCCCTCGGGGCGCGGAGCTTCCTTTACAACCGCTACAATGCCGGCGGGGAATGCCATGCTCATCCGGAAGAGCTGATGCCATCCGTCGAGGACATCAAGGACGGGCTTGCAATAGCTGAGAAATACTCTTTGAAATATAGGATCGGCGTAGGTGCATCAATTGCAATTCAACCGTGCCTGATTGATATCAAGGCTTATCCGCATGTCGGCTTTGGATTTTGTGCTGCCGGAACGGATCGGGCATATTACACGCTTGATCCAGTTGGGAATGTCCGTCCGTGCAACCATACGCCTACAATCCTTGGGAATATTCTTAATGAACCGCTGAAGAAAATTCTCAAGTCGCAAAAACTAGCGGATTTCATGTCTGCACGTCCAGCATTCTGCAGCGGGTGCAAAATGGAAAGGGAGTGTCAAGGCGGCTGCAAGGCTGCGGCTGAAGCCTGTTGCGGTTCTTTATATGCGAAGGAGCCCTTCCTTGAGATGGGGATGGCAAAGGCGATAAAGATTTTCTAAAGATTTAAGACACAACTAAAGTTGTGAACTCCTACTTTATTTGTGGTCAATCCTTGGAGCGCGCAGATCACCAATAGCTATCATTCCGTCCCCTGCGAATTCCGCAGTTCCGACATCTTCAGCGGTTTGAATGCGTTTCTTGCTTTCGCCCTGGCTTCCGGATCAATGGAGAGATATTTCCATCTGGCGAAAGCGAAGTCGTGCGGAATATAATTTTCAAGCCATCCGTGCAGAAGCTGGAATGAAGTCGGGTTGCCCTCGAAGATCCATGGGCACTGTTCAGTAAGGTACAATGACATTTTCCTGTATTTCTCCGTGCGTTCAGGGCAATCAGGCATGAAGATGATTTCCTGGAACATTTTGTCAAATTCGGGATCATTGTAGCCGACCCTGTTGCAACCGCCGATATTTTTGCCGTAGAAGACCTGGAGGAAATTCTCGGCATCTGGATAATCTCCAACCCATGAATAACGGAAAAGCTGGCTTTGCCCCTCCTTTAGCTTCTGCAGGAATCTCGGCTTATCATTCAGGAATGGTTTTATTTCAATCCCTATTTTCCTCATGTCGTCCTTCATAAGTTCAGCAAGCTGCCTGTATGCAGGAGAGTTGTCGCCGAGATCGAAGGTAAGTTCCAAAGGTTTTTTGGTTGCAGGATTTATTCCTCCGGGAAATCCGGCCTTGACGAGATGCTCCCTGGACTTTTCCAGATTGAACTGGCTGTAGGGATTTACGAATTTATCGTCATGCCCCTGGACGTTGGGTGGAATAGGTCCATTTGCCGGGACAAGGGAGTTGTTGGAGTATTTCACTCTTACATCAACATTGTAGGCGAGGCTTATGGCCTTGCGCAATTCAATATTCCTTGAGAGCAGCGGGTCGGAAAAGGAGAAACCTATGTAATTGATCTGGAAATCAGGCATTTTCAGAAGTCTTATCCCCCGGTCTTTTAATGCAGGAACAAGTTCTCCACCTGATATCACAGCATCACGGTTTTCATTGTCCAGGGAACTGAGGTCAAGTTTTCCCTGCAGGAACAGTAGCCAGCTTGATATCGGCTGTTTCACAAGATAGCAGACGATTTTGTCCAGAAATGGAAGCTGGCGTGTTCTGTCAGCTGGATTTTGTGCTTGAGGGAAGAATTCATTCCTGAATTCCGGATTCTTCTCCAGGATGATCTTATAGTCCTTCTGCCATTCAGCAAGCCTGAACGGACCTGAACCTGCGGTTATTTCCGCTAGGGAGTTGGCGTTGGCAATGGCGGTTTTCTTTGATACGACAGCGGAGTAGGACATTGCGAGCATGTAGAGGAGGCGGGGATCGGGCTTGTTCAGGTGGATTGCGAAGTTCGCATCATCGATAATCTCGAATCCCTCGCAGCCGGTGTCATAGATCGACATGTCGCCAGATTTGAGAGAAGTGCTTTTAGAATAAAATTCGTCAACTCCTTTGACCTTGCTCCGCCAGAGCCAGAATCCGCTGGAATGGACGCGTGCGTCAGCAAGTCTCAGGAAGGAGAATACGACATCGCGCGAGGTGACTTTGCGGTCGTTTTTGTCCCTGAAAGATGGATTTTCCTGGAAATACAGGTCATCCCTTAGCTTGAACTTGTAGTGAAGGCAGTCGGCGCTTGTTTCCGGCATTGATTCGAGCATGGAAGGGATGAGCTTGTATGGACGTTCGACATAGTCATATTGAAGGAGGGTGTCGTAGAAGCTCATGACCATGATGGAACTTGGGTAGTCTGAGGCGAGGGCGGGCTCGATCGTGTTAATTTTCCCTCCGGCATTCGTATATAGGGTGCGTCCCGAGTCTTTCTGCTCAGAGACATCCTGTTTTCCACAGGAGCAAAGGAGGAGGGCGGCGATTGCTATCAAGAATAACTTCATGGTTTCAGAATGTCCCCCTCCTTATTTTTCTTATACGGTATAGCTTCTCCGTAAAGCCGCCATCACTTTCAAACTTATTGGCAAGAGAATTGATCTGCTTCCTGAATCCGCCATGCTTTGGAATAAGAGGTTCGATCCCGATATTCTTGTCCATTTTATCCACCCTGTCCATTTGGTCTATTCAAATAATCTATCATCACCATTAAATTATTGAAGAGGGAGAGAGCATAAATTTTCCGACTGGACATAAAATGTCCCATCAGGAAATTTATAATTTGCAATAAATCTTTTTGATATTAGATTCGATGTTCAAAGTTCGAAGTTGGATGTTCGATGTTTATGTCTTGTCCTGAAATAAGTTGACACTTGCCAAAAGGAAAGGCAAGTAGTATGAAAGAGGTTTTCAGGTATAGTGAGTCATTTAAGAGACAAGTTGTTCGTGAGATAGAAC
>Ga0209417_1000682_pt1 | contig 73840 bp, 76 predicted proteins | sample RifGroF2_FD_184002 | JGI IMG/M metagenome (GOLD analysis project Ga0209417, IMG submission 184002) | Groundwater microbial communities from Rifle, Colorado, USA - Groundwater F2 (SPAdes) (version 2) | ecosystem: Environmental > Aquatic > Deep subsurface > Groundwater | place: Rifle, Colorado... | reverse complement strand
CTGGTAATTGAACCCGAGTCAAAAGAAATTCTTCTTAAAAAAGGCACTATATATTCTGTTTACGAAATAACCGGAACCGCCAATTTTGATACAGCGTTGACCGACCGTGTTTTACGCGACATCCTTCACAACAGTTACTACCAATCAGACAATATTTCTCCGATTCAATCTCTAGAAAAAGCAATTGTTGAGGCTAAAGAAAAAATATTACAACTTTCGAACGACGCGTTAAGCGCGGAACCGGCAGGAGTACAGCTTAACGTTACGGCCGGGGTGTTATGGGGAAATGTTTTTTATGCAGTAGGGGTTGGGGACGCCGATAGCTACCTTATGCGTGACGGCGCGGTAAAGCCCATCGAAGCGGTAAGTGAGGGTACCTTTGCAGCAGCGTCAGGAATTGTAAAAGACGAGGATGTAGTAATTCTTTGTTCCAGACAGTTCTCAAAAAATTACCCTCCCCAAAGACTTTTGTCGACAAGAATTGCGGAGCAGACTTTGAAAGAGAATGAAGCGTGCGTACTTTTGAAATTTATTATCGACACCTCATTTACCGAAGAAGAAGTTATTGATTTCGGTCTTGAAAAACAGGCAAGCAGAAATAGAAAAAGAGAACAGGTTGAAAAAATAATATTAGGAGCAAGAAAGAGTGTAGAAAAAGCGGCACCTCTCGCGAAAAAGATCTCGGGGCTGTTCGCGAAAAAGAAACAAACAACTTCCAGAATAGACACTTCGGGAATTAACAAACGGGAAGGTGTAAAAATTACTAAGAAAGTTGTGTTCCTATTGCCGGTGCTGGGAATTATTTTAGTAGGAGCTCTTATCTGGCAACTTGCCGGAAAAAAGACACCTTCCGAAACACCTGCACCGCAGGTTCAGAATGAAACTCCTGTCGAAACCCCCCAGCCACAGGAAGCAGCAATAAACGTAGCGGAAATTACCAAAGACGATGGCACGTATAAAGTGTTACGCACAACGCCCGAGATTTTTTATGACATTAAAATCACTGATCAGAATGCAGATCCTAAAGAAATAGTTACGGTCGGAGATAGCTTAATTGTGTCTGACCCGGCCTCGGGAAAGATTTACAGATCCGGTACCACGACAGCAAAGTTCGACGCAGAGACTGCAACGTATCCGGGAATTAAATCTTTGATAAACGCTAACGGCCGTGTAGGTTTCCTGCAAAATAATAAATTTTATTCTTACTCCCCCACAAATCCGGCAGACTTAACATCTTTTGATTTGCCTGGTGTCGAAATTATAAATACATACTCCGATTATCTTTACGGAATAACAGCAGACAAGCTTAATAGATACGAAAAAGACGGGGCACAATATTCCGAAACTCTCTGGGGGCAAAGTGCGGAGTTTCAAAATGCAAGATCACTTACAGTTGCCTACAGCATTTATTTATTAACATCAAACGGAGAGTTAACAAAACACACCAGCGGAAATAAAAATACTTTCGAAGTTAAAGGACTTAATAATAATCTTTCCGGAGCAACTAAAGTCATTACCGATATCGATTTCGATAATATTTATATCCTCGATCCTCTCAATCAAAAAGTTATTGTGTTGGACACCGAAGGTAACCTTGTAAAACAATACACGCACGAGCCCCAGGCATCTTGGGATTCTCTAAAAGACATGACAGTAACCTCCGATGAGAGTACCATTTACCTTCTCAACGGGAGCAAGGTTATGACCCTTATTTTGGAAGCTCAGAACTGAGCGGCCGTTCTTTACGACCTGTAGTATTTGTTGCAACTACCTGCTAACTGTCCCGAATTAAGCATTGACCTTATTGGGGAGAGTCAGTAGAATACCAGTTGCTTAAGTAGGATGACAACCAAAGAAAAGTATATTATGGACAACCTACGGAAGACCCTCTGCCACAAATGCGGTACGAGTTTAGAGAGAGCCGAGATCGTGCCCATTTCAAGCGAAGCTAGCGCAGCGTGGGTCGCGCACGCCGTCTGCCCGAAATGTAAAGCAGAAAGCATGGTAACCATTACACCAACAGGCAACGGAATAGTGCCGGTACAATCCGACCTTAAAGGTACGGAATTTAAAAAATTTGTCGGAATCAAGTCCGTAAGCTATGATGAGGTCTTGGACCTTCATCTCGCCTTGAAAAAAGAACGTATATGGAACTTATTGCAGAAAAAAGAGAAAAACTTGGGAAAGCCTCGAAAAGCCTAAAGAAAACCGGCTTAGTACCGGCAGTTATATTCGGTAAAGGGCTGGAATCCCAGTCTATTACAGTGTCCCAGGCAGCTGTTGAAAAGGCTTACAACGAAGGCGGAGAAACCACCGTTATAGACATAAAGATAGGCAATGACACTGAAAAAGTACTCTTTAAAGAACTACAGGAAGATCCTCTTACCGGAAAAATAATACACGCCGGATTTTATAAACCCAACCTCAAGGAAAAGACCGAAGCGCAGGTTCCTGTCGAAGTAATAGGTGAAGAAGACAACGAATTCTTAAAGAAGGGCGAGGCCATTGTCCTGATACTGGCAAATGAAATAGCCGTGGAAGCCTTACCTATGGACCTACCCCACGCATTTACTATTGACGTCTCAAACATGCAGATCGGGGATACCATCACCGCTGCGCAGCTTAGCTACGACACCTCTAAGGTCAGCCTGGTCGATCTGGAAGCCGAAGATATGGTAATCAAACTCGACAAGATTGAAGAACAGGTTGAGGAAGAAGTTGCCGTAAGCGAAGAAGAAGCTCTTGAGAAGATAGAAGCCACTGAAGAAACAGCCGCAGAGGAAGGTGAAGAAGGCGAAGAAAAGAAAGAAAAGAAGGAAGAAAAGTAACTTTTCCGGCTAGCTTCCGTTAACTAAACTCCCGGCCACGGTGCTTTCGCCAACAAAGGCTCGTTTACCAAGCCTTTTTCCAAAAACTCTCCCCAAATCGTTTCCGTCACAAAAGGCATAAACGGGTGCAAAACCTTCAGACAGTTTATTAAAAGGAAGGAAAGGTTCTTTAGCCCCATTCTCTTGGCTTCAGAGTCCTCACGTGATTTAACATCCTCGATATAAGTAGAAGCCAGATTGTCCCACATGTAATGATAGATTGCGTCGCCTGCATCCGAAAACCTGTATTTGCCCAAAGATTTGTCGACCGAATTTACCAGCTCTTTAAAATCTTCGTACATTTCCAGATCGGTAGACCCCTTTACCAAATCACCGTGCTTAAAGCTTTTCAGGTCTTCTGCAGTCAGGTTTTCCTGTTCCGTTAGCATAAACAGGAACCTAACCATGTTCCATATCTTGTTAGAAAAATTTCTGTAAGCCAAAACCTTGTCTTTTGGAAAAGCGAAATCTTTACCGTTAGCGGTACCGCTTATTAAACCCATTCTTAAAGCATCGGTACCGAACTCGTTCTGGTACTCTTCGGGATTTATAACGTTGCCCAAACTTTTACTCATTTTTTTACCGTCCAGGGCCATTACCCTTCCGTGCAAATACACCTCTTTAAAGGGCGGTTTACCTGTAAGATATATACCGAACATTATCATCCTGGACACCCATCTTGTTATTATCTCCCAGCCTGTTTCCAGGACATCCGTGGGGTAAAAATGTTTAAAGTCGTTTGAGTCAGGATAACCTAAAGTAATTAAAGGCCACTGCCCACTGGAAAACCACGTGTCGAATGTGTCCGTTTCCGGTAAAAATCTTTCTCCCGGTGAATCTTTTTGAATAACATATTTAGCGTTGTTAGGCGCAAACAAGGATTGGAGCCCGGAAGATATTTCGCCTATTTTGTGTTCCGGTAGAAGCTCCGCTACTTTCCCGGAGATAGCCTTGCCTTCTTTAATAAAGGTCACGAACAGGTCCGGATTTTCATCAATGCTGTACCAGGCAGGAACTCTTATTCCCCAAACTATCTGGCGGGAAATCGCCCAGTCTCTCATATTCTCCATCCACCTCGTGTAAGTTATTTCCTGCCATTTGGGATAGATTTTTACAGCACCTTTTTTTACGGCGTCCAAACCGGCCTTTTTCAAACTTTCTACTTTTATAAACCAGTTGGGCATTACCAGCTGTTCAATGTAATCTTCGGTTCTGTAATCAACCGGAACGGGGTGTACGTAGGAAGTATCTATCTTTTCCATCGCTCCCATCTCCTGAAGTTCTTCAACGATTTTTGTGCGCGCGGCCATTACTTTCATGCCGGCGTACTTACCTGCGATAGGCGTCATCTTTCCGTCGATTCCAATCACCTGTTTAACTTCCAGCTTATGTCTTAGACCTATTTCGTAGTCGTTCTTGTCGTGCGCCGGTGTAACTTTTAAAACGCCGGTTCCGAAAGAGGGGTCTACATAGGAGTCGCCGATAACCGGTAAACTATTCTTGCCTGTAACATCTTCGAAAACAATTTCTTTCCCAATATAATCTTTGTAACGGGAATCTTCGGGGTTAACCGCTAAAGCAGTATCTCCCAATTTTGTTTCCGGTCTTACCGTTGCCACAGTTAAAGGACCGTATTTAATGTAATAAAGGGGGTCGGTTCTTTCTTTCATCACGATTTCGGCGTCTGAAAAAGTAGTGCCGTATTTGAAAGAGTAATTAACAACGTAGTCGGAACGGTAGATGAGGCCGTCCTTTACCATTTTTTCGAATGTACTTACGACGGTGTTTATTGATTTTTCTTCAAGGGTGAACGTGTAGCGGGACCAGTCAACGCTCGCGCCCATATTTTTAATCTGTTCTTCTATGAGGCTTTTGTTGTTTAAAACAAATCCCATCATCATTTTGTAAAAGGTGTCACGGTCATAATCAAAACGGGACTTTCCTTCTTTTTTGAGCTCCCGTTCATAAGTAGTCTGTGATTCAAAACCTGCGTGGTCTGTACCGGGAACCCACAAAGCCTCGTAACCGCGCATCCTTTTCCAGCGGATTAACAAATCTTCTATGGCTATCATCAGCGCATTCCCGACGTGCATCTTTCCTGAGGCATTCGGCGGAGGAAGTATTATAGTGTAGGGTTTTTTACCTGAAGTTGAGTCTGCTTTGAAGGCACCGGCGTCCTCCCATTTCTTAAGAACTTCGGACTCTTTTATTTTATGTTCGTACCTTTTATCCATGGTTTATTGCCTGAGATTATCACAAAAAACGTAGTAGCTCAATCAAAAAATGGTATATAATATGGCAATGCGTTACAGCCAGACGATCGGCAAAACATTAAAAGAAGCCCCAAAAGATGAAACAAGTAAAAATGCCCAGCTTTTAACCAGGGCCGGTTACATCAATAAAGAAATGGCCGGAGTTTATGCTTTTCTTCCTTTAGGATTAAAAACTCTGAATAAAATCGTGGATATCATCAGGGAAGAAATTGTGGCTGTAGGTGGCCAGGAGCTCCAGATGACCGCTTTGCAAAACCCCGACTCTTGGAAAAAATCCGGAAGATGGGGCGACGATGTTGTAGACATTTGGTTCAAAACAAAGCTTAAGAACGACACTGAAATAGGGCTGGGAACCACACACGAAGAACCTTTAGCCGCGCTGATGTCCAGACAGATTAATTCGTACAAAGATTTGCCATCCTACCCTTTTCAAATTCAGACCAAATTCAGAAACGAAGTAAGAGCAAAAAACGGCTTGTTAAGAACGCGCGAATTCTTGATGAAAGACCTTTACTCCTTTAATTCAAACGAAGAAGATCTCGATGCCTTTTACGGGAAAGTTACCGAAGCGTACTTCAAGATATTTTCCCGCGCGGGAATCGGCGAACAAACTTACCTCACTTTTGCCAGCGGAGGCACTTTTAGCAAGTACAGCCACGAATTTCAAACCGTTTGTGACTCCGGGGAAGACACCATCTACATCGACCGCAAGAAAAAGATAGGGATTAACAAAGAAGTTCTAACCGACGAAGTATTAAACGACCTTGTTGTAAAAAAAGAAGATCTCGAAGAAGTAAGGGCGATTGAAGTCGGTAATATTTTCAAACAAAAAACCAGATTTTCCGAACCTCTCGGACTTTTCTTTACGGACGAAGAGGGAAAGAGAAAACCTGTGATTATGGGTGCCTACGGCATAGGCCCTGCGAGGCTTATGGCCACCGTAGTAGAGCTGTTCGGGGACGACAAAGGACTTGTGTGGCCGGAAAGCATTGCCCCCGCCAAACTCCACTTAGTGGGCTTAAATCTCGAAGATGAAGGAACAGCCGAAATTGCCGAAACCGTATATAAAACATTGCTTCAAAGTAATATCGAGGTTCTCTTTGATGACCGCGAAGATGCCACCGCAGGTACCAAGTTCTCCGACGCCGATCTTATCGGCATCCCGTACAGAGCTGTGGTATCCAAAAAGAACGGTACAAAGATAGAGCTCAAAAAGAGGAGTGAAGAAAAAGCTGATTTGTTAACCTTGGAAGAACTCCTGCAGAAACTGTCTTAAATTAACCCCATTATATTCAACGACGGTTCCGCCCTTATATCACTTAGATCTTTGGTGACGTTATTGAAGTAAGCGGCCGACGCAATGTAGACAGCGTTATCGGTACACAACCTTGGTTCCGGTATAAACAACTTTACTCCTGCTTTTTCCGTTTCACTTTTAAGACTCTCCCGGAGACGGTTATTCGCAGAAACACCTCCCCCTACCAAAAGACTTTTGACACCGAAGTTATTGACCGCCTTCATAGTTTTAGCAGTGAGAACCTCTACTACCGCCTCCTCAAACTCACGCGCCGTGGAGGAAACGTCTCTTTCACCTGAATCCAGATATCTTTTCACAGCCGTTTTTAAACCTGAAAACGAAAAGTCGTAATTATCCTGATCCAGCATAGGGCGGGGAAACAATTTTGCAGCCCCCTGCTCTTTACACTCTAAAGCTTTTTTCGAAAGTACGGCGCCTCCCAAATAACGAGAGATGCCCATCATTCTTGCAACTTTGTCGAAAGATTCACCTGCGGCGTCATCCACAGTTCCTCCAAGGTAAGTAAGATCTCCGTGCCCTTTCATAAGAACAAGGTCGGTGTGTCCGCCGCTCACTAATAAGCATACTGCCGGAAAAGTTATTTCCGTATGACCCCCGATAAAATTTGCGTAAATATGTCCGACAAGATGGTTGACCGGAATAAGAGGTTTTTTCCAGGACATCGCTAGAGTCTTAGCTGCAGTGACTCCTACTACCAATGAGCCTATCAGTCCGGGCCCTACCGTTACTGCTAAAGCATCGATCGAAGCTATAGCTTCTTCCTTACCTGAATAGCCCATTTTTTCGCGATAATCTTCAATTGTCCTTTCCAATACAGGAAATATAAACTCCAATTGTTTTCTTGAAGCGACTTCAGGCACAACACCGCCTGTTTTTTCGTGAAAGTCTTTGGAGGAGGCTACTACTGACACCAGTTCTGTTACACCGTCTTCAACAACAGCGCACGCCGTCTCATCACAGGAACTTTCTATAGCCAATATTTTCATAGGGAAAGAATACCTTAAAAAGGCCCGGATATAAACTCCCGCCGCGCTTTATCTTGGGGTAACTATCTTTGCTTTCGCCTCTTTAAGAGCAGTTTCGCTCGCAACTTTTATATCCTCTTTCGAGTTTAATACCGCGTTCACCGCGTCTTTCAGTGCGTTGGTATAGGTATCGTTGCCCGCGCGGGAAGCGAATTGTGAAGATTTAGCGTAAATGGCCGTCTCTAATATAGGTTTAAGATAATTGCCGTAAGGACCTGAAGAAACCTGGTCCTTTAAAGAAACCAGACTGAACGGGGCACCGTAGGTTCTGTAGTTTGCGGCAGCGTTGAAAAGGGCCAGCTGAGAATCTTCCTGAGCCAAAAAGTTTATAAATTCCCACGCCGCGTCTTTATTGGGACTGGCGGACGGGACTGCGTACATCCAAAAACTTGCCCATGAAACCGGTTTGTCCAGGGTTGCCTGAGGAACGGGAGCAACACCTACCTGCAGGTCTGGTCGGGCTTTCAAAATATCCAGCAGATTCCAGCTTGGAACAAAGATCATGGAGACCCTCTCCTGTCCGAAAGCCGCAGAGGCTTCAGGAAAGGTGGTGTCCCATCCTTTATCTGATTTGCTGAAGAGTATATAAAAAGCGAGGGCGTCTCTCGCGGGTTTGCTGTCTATGCCGTCGGGAACCTCAACTCCTGCCTGGGCAAAGAACGTTCCCAGAATATCGGAAAAGAAATCGATGTTATCAGCCGTGCCCATGGCGGCTCCGGCTCTGGTAACAACACCTTTGTCGTCTCTCTTTGTTAAATTAAACGCCAGCCTTCTGAACTCTTCCCAGGAAGTGGGAGGGGCCAGCTGTCCTTCTTCTTCAAAATGCTTTTTATTGTAAACGAGAGCGATTCCGTCGTAGTACATCGGAACTGCGTACACATTACCTTCGAAAACAGCGCTGTCTTTTGCGACAGGATAGTATCTTTCGGTAAACTGGGCTTCGCTTATAACCTTAGATGGCGCCGGTGCAAGAGAACCCCTTAACGAAGGCACCCACGTGTTATGGACCAAAAACACATCGGCAACGTCAGGCTGTCCTATCCTTCCGACTAATGTTTCTTTGTACTGGGAAGCTTTCATGATACTTCTATCGTCATACCTGATATCTACATTCGGGTGTGTTTCTTTATACTTCGCTATCAATTGCTGCATTACGTCAGGATTTTCCCAAAGCCCCCAAACATTGAGTGTGACGGGTCCTCCGGGCAAAATGCCTCCGCTACCGCCAAAGAACTTACCTACGACGGGTAAATCTTGAAGAGTACAGGCTGTAAGCAAAAAGGGGACCGCGATTATTAGGACAGTTAATAAGAGCTTATTGCGCATTAAAAGAATTATATATAAATATCAATTTCTTTGTCCATAGGCATACTTCCAAGAGAGGCCCAGGACAATGAAAAACAGAAGGGAAGTTTGGTGCATCGTCCAGAAATAATGATCGAAACTCATAAGCAAAAGAAGCACGGACATAGTAAGAAACAGGGGTGCCGCGTCTTTTCTAAATACACCTGCGTACGCCTCGAAGAAAATCAGCAAAAATAATACAAAAGCGAAAACACCTGATTCAGCGAGTATTAACGCAAACACGTTGTGCACCGGTTGGGTGAATCTAATGTCGTCCGTAACCTGGTAGTCATCCACGTACGAAGTAAAATTATTTGCCCCCACGCCCAGCAGCGGAAACTCCCCCGCTACCCTATAACTCGCCCCCAACAAACTATCCCTTCTATAAAAAGAGGCGCTGTCGGAAGAAAAAGGAAAGAACGGAATCAACAATATGAGAGACGTCATGAAAAGATACAGATACATAATGTGTTTCTTGTCGGGAAGAACTTTGAATAAAATCAGGGTTAAAAATAAAGCGCCCCATGTAAATAAACTAAATGTCAGGATCAGTGCTAACAACCCAAGACAGAACGAAGTTAAGCCCAGCCTGCTTCTCGGAATCCAAAAAATAGTCAATACCAGCATGACCGCGAGATACCCCGCCAGAACATTAGGATGCCGGAACAACCCCATCGGCGGGAGAATTGTAGCACCGAAGAAAAATTCCCTTGTAATTACCGGCGTACTTGCTGAGTAGGGCTGTTCTCCTAAAAAAAGGTAGTTATCAAAAACAGATCCTTTCAACAAAAACTGGGATATGGCCAGGACGCTTATAAATAAAAACTGTGCTGTCAGAATCTTTTGCAGCACACCGGCGTCCTTTTTAAAATCTATCCAAAGATACGCGTACACGCCGGCCATCGAGTAAAGAAAAATTCTGAACATAAACCACATGGACGGGAGAGTTCTTGAAGCGACCAAGGAAGATAAAAATAAAATCCCCAAAAAGATGCCCAATTTTTTAACCGGCCCCTGCAATCCTATTTTCTTTTTTTCAAAAATAACTGCAAGTAAAAGAGCGAGCGCCAAAATATCCTGAAGGTATAAAGTGGGGACGAGGTAGTCTACGAGATTTCCGTAAACATAAGATCCGGAAAATTCAAAATGCTTACCGAGATTCACAGGTAAAACTGCGGCGAGGGCAAAGAATAATATTTTTGAGACTTGTATCTTCTTCATTTACCTCAGCTTCTTTGAGGCAGCGTAAGAAGCAGTTGTGAGCAAGTCATTCAACTTCGGCAGTTCAATAACATTCAAAGCTTTTGCAATTAGATAATCCGCTAAATGAGGGTTTTTTGCAAGTATGGGGCCGTGAAAGTAAGTGCCTATACAATTTCCTACAACAATTCCTTCGGTGCCGTCTTCGGAGTTGTTGCCGTGCCCATAAGTTACATGTGCAAAAGGCGCCGCCCCTTCATCAAGGTAGGTCCTTCCTCCGTGATTTTCAAAACCGATTATTTCATCTCCTAAGAAACCTACGTTTTTAAAAACCGGGTCTGAGGAAAGCTCACTGTTAATTTTTGCTCTTACATTTCCGATGCAACGTGGTTTATTTTTTCCAAAGTGAATTGTATGGGCTTTGAACAACCCCAAACCTTTTAACTCGGCCCCATCCGCCGCCCTATAATAATCTCCCATCAACTGATACGAACCGCACACGAAAAGACCTGTCTTTCCGGAGAGCAGGTAGTCTCTCACGAAGGGCTTTTTTTCTTCCAAAAAATCCCCGTAAATGGATTTTTGAGATGAATCAGGACCTCCTCCCATAAATAGTAAATTTACCTCTGACAGCCGATTGTACGAAGACAGTTTTCCTTTATTGATTAAAAGCACTTCGCACTCAATATCCCTCCGGGCACAGCGTGCGGTCAACACCTCGACGTTTCCGTTGTCACCGTAAAGGTTAAGGTCGTCCTTATACAAATAACCTATTGTCAGTCTGCTCATAAAATTTTCCTTCCCGTGAGCATTTTTCTAAAGTAGAGCATCGCAGAATAGTTCGGAAAAACTATTATATTTTTTAACGTATTTTTATTTTTTATGCGGCCGACAATTTCCGGTACCGAAGTAAGTACGTTTTCTTTTGGAATAACCACACCTGCATAGTCGATCCTGACAGCCATATCAAAACCCCGCACACCCGATACATAAATTTCCTTATCTGAACATCCCGAAAAGATAACGGAGGAATCCACATCATAAATCCAGGAAACATCGCGGCCGTCAGGAATGTTGTCGTTCAATATAAAGAGGACTGCGTCAAACTCACTTTTCTTTTTTTCAAGATCTTTAAGGTTAGCCGTGAGACTAGCCGGATTTTTAGCCAAAAAGATGTGAAAGTTTAAATCTCCTACGCGTACAGACTCACCCCTGCCATAAGCCGGCTCGAAATCCGATAAAAGTGAAACGGACTCATTAATAGTTATTCCTAAAAAGGACAACGTTGTTAATACTGCTTTAATGTTTTTGGGGTGAAATTTTTCGTTCAATTCTGCAGGCAAGGTTTCTTCAGGAATGCTCTCAGCATCTAATACTTCTGTTCCGGAAGGAAATAACATCTTGTTGAAATAATCGAAGGACTTGTCCAACACTACAAAATTAACATTACTTTCATTAATAGAGTTCTCCCACCTTTCAAGAATAAGATCGGTCTCTCCGTAGCGGTCCAGCTGATCGCGCGAAAGATTTAAAAGTACAACCCCTTTAGCAGGCAACTGCTTTAGGACCGAGGGAAGAGCGAACTCATCAACCTCCAGGACGGCATAATCCGCAGGGCGCCTGCTAAATAAATGCTTTGCTGAAAGTAACGCCGAGACCAGTCCGTTAGTTAAGTTTGCTCCCGAAGCATTGGTGACAACGGAGTAACCCTTCTGCGTTAAAACACGGCAAAGCATTTTTGTTGTAGTTGTTTTCCCGTTTGTACCGGACACCAAAATAGTTCCTAGAGACGGCCGGATACCGGGATCCGCAAGTATGCCGGGGTATATTTTTAAAGCAGCGTGCCCGGGCCAGGTTCCCCCCGCACCCAAACCAAAGAGATGTATAAGAAACTCAAGAGATCTTGTAATTAGTAAAGTTATAAAGAGCATTTATTATCCCCATTATATTTCATTAAGTTTTATATATACATATTCAGTCTTAGTTTCATTAGTACTGTTGATTTGTGGACAGCCTCTGTATCTGCTTTCATTGCGGCGTTTAAACGGAGGTCTTATTGTGTATAGCTAATTATATTGTTTTATCGGCCTAAAGAAGTGTTTAAAAAAAGTATCGGGCGCCTTCTACACCTTTCTGTTTGTTGAAAAGTGGGTGATCTTTGGGGATACCCTTGTGCATAATTAGGCTGAGTTATCCACAAGACCTGTAGCATTTTACTATTTTATACACATCATTCTGAGATTGTCAGTCTCACGTTTACGACGTCCTGTTTTATTTTTCCGGCCTTAGAAACTTCTCCTTCTATGGTTCTTACACCGTGCATTATAGTGGTGTGGTCGCGGCCTCCCAGAAAGTCCCCTATCGTCATGTAAGGTGTGTCGGTCATTTCTTTCATAAGGAACATGGCAACCTGGCGCGGTATCACCAGATCTTTTGTGCGTCTCTTTCCTTTTATATCCGGAACTTTTACCGCGTAGTAGGAGCACACAGCTTTTAGAATATCGTTTACACTTACATTCCGTTTCTGGGTGTTTCTGATGTTTTGCCCTAACGATGCTGCTGCGGATTCCACGGTCGGTTCTATGCCCCTGGCCATAGCACCTGTTATTACCTGCATGTAAGCACCCTCCAGTTCTCTTATGTTCGTAGTAACAGTTTCAGCGATAAAATTAAGAACCTCGTTTGAAATATTGTGTCCGGAGATATCCCTTTTTGTTCTTAAAATGGCGGACCTTACTTCCATATCCGGTGCCTGGATGTCGGCGATTATTCCGCTGCTAAACCTGGATGTGATTCTTTCTTCAAAGCTGTTGAAATCCTTTGGAGGTCTGTCCGAAGTGATTACTATTTGCTTTTGTGCCATGTAAAGAGAGTTAAATGTGTGAAAAAATTCTTCCTGCGTAGCTTCTTTTCCGATGACAAACTGGATGTCATCTATCAGAAGTACGTCGGCTTTACGGAATTTATTTCTGAAGTCATTAGTCGTATATTTGCCGAAGCCTCCTTTTCCGTTTTTTATCGCTTCTATTAGCTCGTTTGTGAAAGCTTCACCGGTGGTATATACAACACCGGTTCCCGGCTTATTTTTTATAATTTCGTTTCCTATTGCCTGTATCAGGTGTGTTTTTCCCAAGCCTACGCCGGAGTAAATAAAAACGGGATTATACAGTTCCCCCGGCCTTTGGGCTACAGCGGTCGCTATAGCGTAGGCAAGGTTGTTATTCTTTCCCATAATGTAACTTTCAAATGTAAATTTGGGGGACAAGTTGGACTTTTTTTGCTTTTCCCTTACCGCGTCCTCGGGAGATTTTGTTTGGATGAACAACGGCCCAAGATTTGCCGCCGGACTTACGGAGAGCTTTTCTTCGGTGATAGTTCTTTTCACTTCTGCCTTGAACAATACTTTTCTGCCGGCGAGTTTCTGCGCTGCTTCCTCTATTACTCCGTTGTATCTTTTTTCTACGTTGTTTTTTACGAAGTCATCTTCGCACAACACCTTTAAGTTACCGTCGTGGTCTATCTCCGCGGTTGTACGCGACACCAAAGATTTAAATACCATCGGGGATAGTTTAAGTTCCACTTCTCCGAGGATGGCTTTCCAAAACTCTATTGGTTTTTGTTCAAAGTTCTCCATCATGTTATATACAACTTGCTTGTTTGGGCGGGATTCGCCTAATATAACAAAAGTTATCCACAATGATAAAGCAACTTGGGTTGCTTGTTGGAAGATTTTTGTTCGGTGTCTTGCCGACTTCTTAGATTCTATCCAATCTCTGTTGTTTTTTACCTGGTTTTGGTCCCTTCCCGCCTATTTCCCACTTCCGCTCCTCTGTGATATAATAACCAGTTACGCCAAATAATATGAAAGAAGAAAAGAAAAGAAAATTACAAATGAATATTCTTGGTAAGCACGAGAAAATCTGGACGCAGCTCTTTCTTTACACCAAGATACGCACATTCAATCTGTCCCTTCATGGTGTGGAGCACTACTCCTGTGACCACAGCGAGTTGGTAGTGTCGGGGGAATCGGGCAACCTCTGGAAGTTTATAAAATCCCTTAAAAAACCGATGTTTTTTGTGAAACTGGATAAGATTGTTTTTACGTTTGTTGAGTAACTATTGCTCTTCGGGAGTGGTTGAAATACCGCTTGATTCTCTGAATTGCTTTATCCCCTCAAGTACTCTTTCTCTGGACGGCACGCTTATCATCTTGTCCAATCCTTCAAAATCAGGAAAGAACCCGTATATGTTCCCACGATACTCCGCCTGGGGAATGTCACTGCGCCATATTATTATTTGATCCATTCCAGCTCTCTGTGCAGCCTTTGACCCCGATAAAGAATCTTCAAATACGAGCACGTTCTTAGGTGAAACATGGAGTTTTCTTGCTGCCTTCAAAAATATTTTAGGAGACGGCTTCTTTTTTGAAACCTCGCTTCCGGTAAGGATAAGGTCAAACATATAAGCTACCCCCGTTTTTTGTGCCACCGCCTCTGCAACCTCTTTTCCTGAATTTGTTACCAGCGCCAGTTTCAGTCCCTTCTCCTCTTTCAGGAAAAAAGCTATGTCCTGAAAACCCTCGATAAGGGTAATATCTTCCGAGCTTTTTATGTGTTCTATCAGCTTAGCCTCGGTTTCCTTAGCGAGTATGTGAAAGTTTTTCTTAGCGGGCATTTTAAATCCGTTGTAGGCCTGAAGGACTCTCCATATTTTTACCAGCTCCGTTCCCGGCGTGTATGTACTTCTGATGTCTATGCTCCCGAGACCGTTGTCTTTGGCAACCTTCTCTATCGCTTCTACCCAGAGCAGGTCAGAGTCCCATATGGTGCCGTCAAGGTCGAAAAATGCCGCACCCTTCCCTTTCAAAATATCCTTGTGTCTTATGCTCGCGGGGCCGGCGTCCTTTTTAAAATAATATTTTATGAAAAAGTAAACTGCCAGAATGGGGCCGCCGACAATATTGATGGGAAGCATAAAAATGCTGAAAGATCTTTTAGTTAGAACGTAGCCGGCGTAAACCACACCCGCCGCTAAGTAAAGGACCAGTAATATTTGCAGGAGGTTCATGAATGAATTCTAGCCTATGCTTGCCGTGGTGACAATCGCCGGGGTGGGAAGTTCAATCCTTTTTCGGAAATTCATGGAAGAAGCGGGTTAATATGATGGCGGCAGCAACATCGTCGGAGTAGGCTTTTCTCCTTCCGGAGCTTTTTTGAATAGCCATATTTTCAAGGGCTTCCTGGGTCGAACCCGCTTCGTTCGTAAATATCACAGGCTTCTTGGAGAATATTTTTAACAGTTTTGCGAATTTCCTATTTTTTAAGGACTGTGCTGTTTCCTTGCCTTCTACAGTTAAAGGAAGACCCATTACGAACGCCTCGACTTTATTTTCTAAAGCTACCCGTATAAGTTCGCTAATTGCAGTGTTCTGACTTTTTCCGCTTACGATTTTAAGAGGGGCAACAAATCCGTTTTTTCCCAGTGCTACGCCAATATTACTCGTACCGTAATCCAGACCGAGGTAGCTTTTATCTGCTGCTACGGCTTTCTTTTTACTCATTTTCTACTTCCAGGTTAATCCTGTTCAGGTCCTTGGGAACCTTGGTAAATAGGGGCACAACAGGCTTAATTTCTATGGAGTAGGTGCTCAGGCTTCCAATACTCCCGAGAATTTTTTCAGCTTCGGCCGCTGACTTTCCGGCCAGGGCTTTTTTAAGTTCTTCCTTGTCGACCGCAGTTACAGTAAATGTCTTTAACGTTATTTGCATATCGGCTTCAGTGGCGTTGAGTACGCTGGCGCTGGAGTTGCCTAAAGGGATTGCGCTTACCTCACGTTGTTTTTCCGAAAGAACGTGTCCCTGGGGCACCAGGTTTTGTACTATTTTATCCAGCAGAGAGTTAAGCTCTGATTCCAGATAGGTAAGTCCTGAGGCGCTCGCGTATCCTGTAAGGATAAGTTTTTCTGCCTCGTCTCCCGGCTTTGCGCTATAAACCTCTTTTGTTATTGTGGGTGTTACAGAGCCCTCGATAAGGCGCTGTGTTTTTCCAAGTTTAAATTTCAGATCCGCGGCTGCTTTTTCCTTTGCGGCATCCATAACTTTTTTCTGAAGAGCCGTTTTATCTGCTTCCGCCACAACCTTTACTGTTTTGCTCTCTCCTCCATCCAGATCATCTTTCGTTTTTGCTACAACCTCACTTGATTTGTGGTCGTCTACTTCAAGATTTTCGTTTGCGTCGATGTTGTAATCACTTCCTATGTCCGCAGCCGTAATTTTTACGGTGGCCTCACCAAGTTTTATTATTGTAGGATCAACCGGATCATCCACACGTGCCGGAATAGTGACATCGTCGTCAAGAATAAAAACAAGATCTTTTTCGTCGTAATTTAATTTAGTTCCTTTTTCAAGTTCGATCTCTTCGACAGTTTTGTTATAAATCAACGCCTCCCCTTCCGCTTTTTCACCTACAAGTTTTTCGCCGGTTGCGGGGATTTCGTCCGTAATCTCAACGCTGGTGTCCAATGTTTGTCCTTTCAGCTCCATCTTTGTGGCGTCTGTGGTTCCTCCATGCCTAACTTTGACGGTGGTACTTCTTGTCAGTGGCTGGGAGTTAAGCAAAACCTTTGCGTAAGCCACAGGCTTTTTTGATAGAAAAAATATTGTTCCTGCCAGTATCGCAAGAATTATTGCAGGCAGTACCAAACCGCTTTTAAATTTCGGAAGTTTTATCTTCGGAAGCATAGTTTTTTTAAACACAAAACGGCTTTTTTCCGGAGCAATACTTGCGAACTGTTCGGTTTCCCTGGGCTGATAGTCCTGTCCTGACTGACCTGCAGGTTCTTCCAACATTGCTATGAGGGAGGCGCCTGTTTCGTCGGTTGTCGTGAATTGGATTATCTTTTGATTTTTTTCAGCTGCCTGAGATATAAGTTTAAGGCTGATTATGTTATCGAAAAGTATTGAGCCTTCCGGGATGACCAGCTCTATTCCTGAGTCATTCAGATTTTTAATTTTATTGATCGCCGAAAGGGTGTCGTCATGTATTTCTAATTCAAGTTTTGTCATTTTAAATTTCCAAAATTATTTATCAAAAATTTCCTTATAGATTATAGACAGGACCGCGTTACTGAACCAGTCTTTACTTTTCACCACCCCGGTGGCGTCGATAACGGGGAGTCCTTCGATCTCCATGAGCGACACTTCGCGCGTCTCGCGGAAGGGTATATTTTTTGCCCAGGAATCGGTCATTAATGCTTTTACAACTTCGGGTATCTCTGCGCCGGCACCCTGCAAAAATATTTTTGACGGAAACGTTTTAACACCTGTAAATTCCCCGAAAAGTATTTCAATCCCCATCACCCATATTTTTATAGCTTCTCTGACGCATCCTCCGACAACTTCCATTTCCGGATCAGACAGCACGCTATTGAGATAAGATCTCAATAATTTTCCGGCTTCCTCAATTGTTACCCCCATACGTTCGGCGATCTGCTCCACAAAATGTTTGTATCCCAGACTTAAAAATTTAGTGGCTACAATACCTCCTCCGAAAACAATAGAAACGTTAGTAGTGTCTTCGGCAACATCCACTAGTATGTAGTCGGTTATTTCGGGAGATATTTTTTTAACCCACTGGGCGGCACAATACATTCCAGAACCTATTGCCAGTATGTTTAACCCCAGTTTCTTGGCAAGTGATTGCAGGGCCTTGAAGTGGTACTCGGGGCAAAAAGCATGGTAGACGGCAGCCTCTATAGTTTGGCCGGCACTTCCCTCAAAATCCTTTACAGAGTGTCCGTCTATTTTAAGAGAAACGTCGGAGGTAGTAATAATTTCGAGCTTTTCATCTGCGTTTCCCGTCGTGCTGAGGTATTCATTTTGAGCTTCGATGTAAGCCGCTTCCGAAATACGGTCGTACAGGCGTGTTACTTCTTTATCGTTAATAGGCGTGTGAGGTTCTTTCCTTCTGTATCTTACCGTTGTTGTAATTCCGAGTACCGTTGCGTTGCCCGCTGCAATTATAAGATGGGAAACGTCGTCCTCGGTATTTTCCAACGCTTTTTTTATGGCTTCTTCGGCAGCACTTTCCACGTTATCTTCTTCGATAATTACGCCTGCCCTTGAACTGTCCTTTGATAAAAACTGTTTTCCGGCTCCTAATATTTTAAGTTTTGTCTCGGAAGGGTCGTCGTAAAAAACGGCGCATTTTACATCCTCGGAACTGATTGAAAGGGTTAGAAATTTGCTGGGGCGCTTTGTACTTTTCTGAAGGAACGGCAGCGTAATCATTATTATGATTATACAGCAACAGTATTAAAAGGGAATTCTGCCGGGAGGGGGAATTTTAGGTAGGGACGCCTCTTCTTCCTTTTTTTCATCATATCCTACGCGGATTTTTATGTACTCTTCGACTTCTTCTGCGGGCACCCCGTATTTAATTCTGCACATTTCCTTGATGGCTTTTGCCAGTTCTTCATTTTTAGGTGCGGAAGTTATTTTGTTCCAATCCACGGCCAGAGAGAACGGAGGGGTTGGCTGGCCTTTTACTAACATCCTTGTATAGCAGTTTCCGATAGGAAGATTTATGAGATCTGTTTTTGTGAACTTGGGCGCGAATTGATTTTCAAGAAACTCCGAGTCTTCAACTCCCACCCTGAACGAACACATCGTGCCTACGTTTCCGAACACAGCTTCTTTGATCTGGTCGTCGAGCTGGGAGATGAATTGGTGCGCCACGGTAAGGTTTAATTTATATTTTCTGGCTTCTGAAAGAATGGTAGCAAAGTCCGGGGTAGCAAAGTTTTGGAATTCGTCGACATAAAGATAAAAGTCAGGATAGGCTACCCCCTGGGTTAGTAAAGAGTGTCTTCTTAAGGCAGCTGCTAAAATTCTGGGGACCAGCAATAATCCAATGAAGTTAGAATTTTCCTCACCTATTTTTCCTTTCGACAGGTCTACGAGTAAAACTTTTTTCTGCGCCATTACATCGTCGAAATTGAACGCCGATTTTTTCTGTCCCAAAATGTGGCGCATCGTACTGTCGGTGACGAAACGGTCAAACTTGGCGGTGAAGTACTGCATGTTTTCTCCTCTTTTTCCCTGCGGCACGCTTGCCACCTCATCTAACCAGTATCTTTTAACGAGCGGGTCTGTGATTCTGTCCATAAAAGTCTTGCTGTAGTTTTGGTCGGTCAAAAGCCTCATTACATCGATCATGGTGCTGTCAGGATCAGACATAGCGGTTAGCATTACATTTCTTATTGTTCTTTCTAGGATAGGCCCCATTATTCCCTGGTGGTTCGGATCGTAAAGTTTATAAAGAAGCGCGATGAAAGAATTGATTATCAGATGTTTCTCTTCTTCCGACCTTGCTTCCAGCATGTTTATTCCCATCGGCCGTTCTGTGTCCGACGCGTCGAAGAGAATAACATCGTCTTTTCTTGAGTCGGGAATCTTTTTCAGCAGCTCTTCCACGTCCGTTCCGTGAGGGTCAATTATTGCCACGCCCTCCCCGTTTTGAATATCCTGCAAAGCCAGCGACATTAAGAACTGAGATTTACCTGTGCCTGTTTGCCCGATGATATAGAAATGACGCGCCCTATCTTCTTTACCCATAAACACTTCTTTTTCAACACCTCTGAAGTTACTCTTTCCAAGGTAAAGGCCGGTTGTTGGTAAGTTTGTAGGGGCCGAAGATTTTCTTGCGGTTAGCCAGATAATGTTCGGCGTCTCGATATTTTTATTCGGAAAATGGAAAACGGTCGCCAGCTCCTCGATATTTAACACCGAAGTGTCGGAGTAAAGTTGTATGCCGGCGATAGGAATATAAATGTCTTTTACCCTCACTTTTCTGTAGATGAAGTTTTTAATCAGAGTCTTGGCAGAGATCATCGTTTTCTTCACAAGCTTGTTGTAGTTCATGTTAGTGAATTGTTCGAAAGCACTCAGCATGTTCTGTACGTTGGATTGCGCAGTGACTTTATCTTTCGCTACGGAGACAATTCTGATTTTTGTGTAAAATCCGGGAAGCGCAGTTTTTTTCTCAATTCCTTCAAGGAACGACGTGTCTATGTTTATCTTTTTATCCGGGTCGGCGGCTCGCTGTCTGATGTTGGAGCAAAATCTTCTTCCGGCCAGTCTCCAATTATCCCCCGCCGGTTGAATAACGTACTGTACGGCAATTACTTCGTCGCCACTAAGTTTGCTCATGACCGAAGTAATAGAGCTTAGCGAATCGTTTTTCAGATCTTCGTAAATCTTGAGCGGGTAGTATGAAGGACCGCGGAGTTTTAATTCCACTACCTGTGTGTATGAACCCCTGTCCCATATTTCATGGGGGTTTATTATGTCTATCTCCGCAGTAGGGTACGCCCCGTTAATCTGTTTTTCTACTACGGTAGCAATTTCATTTGGGGCAACCACGTAAAAAGCTATTCCATCGGCTTTTGAAACTATCTCGAACGAAATTCTAAAAGGTTCTGTGAATATGGACTGAAGAAAGCTTTTTTGAAATCCCATCAGGTTAGAGAACATATGTTCGGCGGCCTTTACCTCTATTTCGTTGTCGGGAGGAAGTTTAACCTGTAAGAAGGTCAGTTTGTATTGGGCTACTTTCTCGTTCTGTTTTTTCTTCCACACGACAAAAACATAGAGAGCTAAGAAAAGGATGAGGAGGATAGGTGCAATAAATTCGGCTGTGTGCGCAGTGTTTTCTACGGTTGTATTAATGCTGTCTAGATTGTTAAGCTGATCCATTGGGCAGGTTATTTTTCTGAAATTCGTCATTAGCAACTTTTTCCATTCGGTCTGCGAGCGATGTTATGGAGTCTCCCGCAACAAGGGTGTGATCGGGGGTTACTTCCTTCCTTTCGTCTTTTACATTTTCTGGCAGGGGAGGAAGAGCGGAGTTCTCTGTGCCGGTATTCGGCGGAGTTTCCGCTTCTTTTCCGAGCGGAGTCGTCGTGTTTCGAGGAACCTCGTTGATTTCCTCAGCACCTTTTTCTGTGGTTTGTTCAAAATTTAGAGATGAAAGTTGGGCATCCATTACAAATATTCTAACACTAACAAACGGGGATATTAACAAGTATCAGACGCGGTCCGGGGTTATTTACTTTTCTTAAAGTACCGCTTTTTGATGTTATCCGCTTCTTCTTTTGCGCGTTCTCCTGCGTCGTTTATAAATTCCTCGGCCTTTTCCTTGTAAGGCTCCACCTGGCCTTTAACTTGTTCCACTTTATCGGCCATTTGTTCGGCAGCTTCTTTGCCCTTTTCCAGCATCTCTTCAGATTTGTCCTTTATCTTTTTCCTGGTTTTCTCGCCCGATTCCGGGGCAAACAACACACCCATAACTGCCCCTACCAGAGCTCCTAAAAAAGCTCCTTTTACGAAAGATTTTGGATCGTCGTGTCCGTGATGATCGTGCATATTATTCCTCCTCCTCATTTCTACTAAATAAATTACTTACAACCTTAAATGCTTTGGATCCTATAGCTACGTTCTCAAGAAGGCCTGCGACAACGGAAACAGGTCCGGTTAAGTGTCTTACATCCCTGATGGCTTTATCAGCGTCCTGTGCCGTGGTTCTCATGTCTCTCAGAAATAAGATGAGAAAAACCGAAACAGCGGTCACATCGATAATGAAAACTATTAAAACGATTATTGTGGTTATTTGTACGGCGTCCATAGTTAGTATTTATGCCGCAGCCGCTGCACGGATAGCAACAACCTGGGCAGTTTGTGTATGCGCTTATATTATATTAATACGCCTGTTTATTCAACTACCTCACCCTCGACGGGCCCATCGTTATTTGGTTGTTGTCCGTCATTAGGTCCCTGTTCTCCTTGTTCCGGATTCGGCTGACCTTGCTGTCCCTGTTGACCGTATAAATGTTGTCCTATCTTTTGCAGTGAGGTTGAAAGTTCCTGGGTTTTGCTTTTCAGTTCTTCGGCTGTAGCTGTTTGCAGTACGTTTCTTATCTCGGCAATTTTATCGCTAATTTCTTTTTTCATTTCTTCAGGAATTTTTCCTTCGGCGTCCTTTAACGATTTTTCGGCTGTGTAAGTTAGTCCGTCGGCAATATTTCTACTTTCCGCCAGATCTTTTCTTTTTTTATCTTCTTCGGAATGGGTTTCAGCTTCTTTGACCATACGGTCTATTTCGTCTTTGTTTAATCCTGTTCCGCCTTGTATGGATATTCTTTGTTCTTTTCCTGTCGCCTTGTCTTTTGCGGTAACATGCAAAATACCGTTGGCATCAATGTCGAATGTCACCTCTATCTGGGGAAGTCCGCGTGGTGCCGGAGGAATTCCGTCCAGCATAAATCTTCCGAGAGACTTGTTATCTCCCGCCATGTTTCTTTCGCCCTGTAACACATTTATTTCAACGCCGGGCTGATTGTCTGCTGCCGTTGAAAATGTTTCGGATGCCTTGGTAGGTATTGTTGTGTTTCTTTTGATTAAAGGAGTTGAGACGCCGCCCAATGTTTCTATACCAAGAGTTAGTGGTGTCACATCCAAAAGTACAACGTCTTTAACGTCTCCTCCGAGAACTCCTCCCTGGATAGCGGCGCCGACGGCAACCACTTCATCAGGATTTATACCTTTATGCGGTTCTTTGCCGAAGAAGTTTTTAACGATTTCGTTAACTTTCGGCATTCTTGTCATTCCGCCGACCATTACAACTTCGTTTATTTGTGATACTGAAATTCCGGCGTCCTTCAAAGCCAATTCCATGGGCTTAATTGTTCTGTTCAGTAAGTCTTCTACCAACTGTTCCAGGTGCGCGCGCGTAAGTGTAGTAGTAAGGTGTTTAGGGCCGGTTTGATCCGCCGTGATAAAAGGAACACTAATTTCTGTTGTGGTTGTCGAAGAAAGTTCAATCTTCGCTTTTTCCGCAGCGTCTTTTAGTCTTTGCATCGCCTGTCTGTCCGAGGAAAGATCCATTCCGCTTTCCTTTTTGAATTCTTCCAAAAGCCACGCAATTATTTTCTGATCGAAGTCGTCGCCCCCAAGGTGGGTGTCTCCATTTGTTGATTTAACTTCGAAAACTCCTTCGGAAATATCAAGAACCGAAACGTCGAAAGTTCCGCCTCCTAAATCGAAGACCACTATTTTTTCAGTTATGTTTTTATCGAGCCCGTACGCCAGTGCTGCAGCCGTAGGTTCGTTGATGATTCTTTTTACATTCAACCCCGCGATTTGTCCGGCTTCTTTAGTTGCGGTTCTTTGAGAATCGTTGAAATAGGCGGGGACAGTTATAACGGCATCGGTAATTGTTGTTCCGGTAAACTTTTCAGCTTCGGCTTTTAATTTCGAAAGAATTTTCGCGGAAATTTCCTGGGGCGTGTAAACTTTTCCTTCAACCTCTACGCCCGCTAAACCCCCCGGGGTTTCTGCAATGTCGTAAGGTAGTATTTTTTTCAACTGCTGAACTTCGGGATCAGAAAATTTTCTACCCATCAATCTTTTTATACTAAAAACAGTGTTCTTCGGGTTGACTATTTGTTGTCTTTTCGCCGGAACCCCCACAAGATTCTGGTCCGGTACTACTACGGAAGGAGTTGTGTTAGCGCCTTCGGAGTTATGTATTACCTTGGGGCTTCCCGCTTCCATAATTGCTACTACGCTATTTGTTGTACCTAAATCAATTCCTATTATTTTTGACATTTAAGCCTCCTTTTGGCCATTGCCGACCTTAACTACAGCAGGTCTTATTAATTTATTGTTAAGTAAATACCCTTTTGAAACTGTTTCGATTACTTTATTTTTTTCACCCTCAACCGTCTCGAGTGCTTCCATTAACATCGGGTCAAATTCTCCGTGCTCTGAATTAATTTCCTCAACACCGAATTCTTTTAGACCGGACACCACATCTTTTATTATCAAATCCAGCCCTTTGTCGTCCAGGTGCTTTTTGAGCCGCTCAAGGTTGTCAACTACAGGAAGTATTCTGCGTATTAATCTTTCGTTTGCGAAAAACTTCCAGCTATCTTTATCTTCCTGAACTCTTTTTTCAAGATTTTTATAATCGGCGAGAGCTCTTTTCCAGCAATCCTCCAATTCCTCAATTTTTTTCTCAAGCGTTTCTATCTTATCTTTTTGTGATTTATCTTCTTTCATATTTGACTGATTATTTTGGGTTTACCAGGAACCGCCAAGTTCTTCTATTAATCTTTTAGTGTACTTAACTGAAGGTATGATTTCCGGGTAGCTTATCCTTGAGGGACCTATAACGCCGATCTTGCCTGATCTTTTTCCTGCGGAGTACTCTGTGAATACCATAGCGCATCTGTTCAACTTTTCAATTCCTATCTCTTCCTCTATCAGTGTTTTGATTTCTCCTTGTGTTGCCGCGTTTTCTAAGACCCTCTCAAGAAGGTGATATTCATCAAGTAAGGAGAATGCCTGCTTTGCCACGTCTATATCCCAAAATTCTTTATGCTCCAATATATTTGCGGCACCTGCATAGGATACAAACCCGTCTTCGGTTGTTGCAAAGGCCAGAGACCTGCTCATTTCTGAAAGGGCTAGTACTGACTCGCGTAAAAGTTTTTCAAATTCAAACCTGTTGGTCCAAAGCCGCTGTTTTAAAGCAACTTCCTGAAGTACGGGAAGTTCTCTCTCTTCCATCATTTGGTCCAGATAAAGACGGTAGGCCATTTTTGTAGGAACACGTCCGGAAGAAGTGTGCATCATCTCCAGGAAACCCAATTCAATGAGCTTTGCCATTTCATTTCTTACAGTTGCGGGGGAACATCTTAAATTATACTTTGCTACGATTTCTACCGAACCTACAGGCTCGGCGTTTTTTATATATTCATCTATCACTGCGTGTATGAGTTGGAATTGTCGGTCGCTTAACATATTATCAGTAATATATCACGAGTGCTAAAGGTGTCAATACCCTTGACGGGTTTTCGTAGTGGGGAAAATCACTTAGTTTGAAGTATTTGTCTGAACGCTTCCTGCGGTATCTCAACCTTTCCGATTCTTTTCATCCTCTCTTTACCTTTTTTCTGAATATCCAGGAGTTTATCTTTTCTTTCTCTGTGCCCCCCGCTCATCTTCGCAAGCACGTTTTTTCTGAAAGCAGGAATGTCTTCCCTGGCAATTATTTTTCCTCCGAGGGCGGCTTGTAACGAAACAGTAAACTGCTGTTTGGGTATTATCTCTTTAAGCTTTTTTAAAAGACTTTTACCCACATCGTGGGCTTTGCTCCTGAGGACTATGTGCGATAGGGGGTCGACGATTGAGTTGTGAACCAGTATGTCCATCTTTACTGCGTCAACGGGGGCGTAGTCTCTGAATTCATAGTCAAGGGAGGCGAACCCGGACGAGACTCTTTTTAAATCGTCGAAAAAGTTGTACACAAGTTCAGACAGCGGAAGTACGTAGCTGAAGTAAACTGTTTTTTCGCTCGGGTATTCCATTTTGGTGTTTTCGCCGCGTCTTTCTTCGCAAAGCTTTATAACCTCTCCTACATATTCGGAGGGGGAAATTATCGTCAGGTTTATTCTCGGTTCCATTATGCGGATAATTCTTGATCTGTCGGGCATTTCGGAGGGGGCTCTCACTTCTATGGTAGTACCGTTCGTAAGTTCCACGTGATATTCGACGGAAGGTGTTGTTGAGATAAGTCTGAGGTCGTACTCTCTTTCCAGCCTTTCCTGGATTATGTCTGCGTGTAAAAGACCTAAAAAGCCACACCTGAATCCGAAGCCAAGGGCCGAGTTTGTCTCCGGCTCGAACATAAGTGCCGAGTCAGAAAGAGAAAGTTTTTGAAGAGCTTCCCTGAGCTGCGGAAACTTGTCGTTTTCAATCGGGTAAATAGACACGAACACGAAAGGCTTAACTTCTTTGTACCCGGGCAGCGGTGCCGTTTCCACGCCTTCTAAAGAAACCGTATCACCGACGTTTACCACAGTTATGGCTTTAAGTCCGGTGGCTATGTAGCCTACCTCGCCCGTGGAAAGATGTCCCTCTTGTAGCCTTTCGGGTTTGAAATACCCTATTTCTTCAGGTTTTGTAGAAACTCCCGTCGCGAGAAAGTGTATTTTGTTGCCTGTTCCGCCGGTATATTCCCGGAACTCCCCATCAGTTACTTTTACCATAGCGATAACTCCCAGGTATTCATCGTAAAAGGAATCGAATATTAGCCCGCGCGGAGCGGCGTCTTTGTTTCCTGACGGTGCGGGCACTTTATTGATGACTTCTTCCAGCAGAGTTGCGATTCCCTCTCCGGTTTTTGCCGAGACTTTAAATATGGTTTCCCTTTTGAACCCGAAGGTTCCTACAAGATCGTTCTCGGTACTTTCAACATCGGCTGCGGTCAGGTCGATTTTGTTAATTACAGGAATTATCACCAGATTGGATTCGAGGGCTTTGTATACGTTTGAAACAGTCTGCGCCTGTATGCCCTGCGTAGCGTCCACTACAAGGATAGCCCCCTCACAGGCGGCTAGGGATCTGGACACTTCGTAGGAAAAATCAACGTGGCCGGGGGTGTCTATAAGGTTCATCTGGTAGCCCTTGTAAGCCATTCTGACGGCCTTAAGCTTTATGGTAATACCTTTTTCCTTTTCCAGTTCCATGCTGTCCAGCGTTTGTTCCTGAAGGTGTCTTTTATCAACGGTTTCTGTTATCTCGAGAAAACGGTCAGCCAGCGTGGATTTGCCGTGGTCGATATGAGCTATTATGCAAAAATTACGTATATGTTTCTGTTCCATGGGGAGATTTTACCTTATTGGCCGTATCAAACAACCTGTTCTTCTTCAGTAAGGTAGGGGACGCCCTTCTTTATAGGTGTAAGTTTTTTTATTAGTTTGTAGAACAGATCAACTTCTTTGACGTGCATGTGTGTGGTAATAAAGAAGTAAGTGGCGGTACTGAATAACCCTGCGATAGCTACCAGGCCTAATAGATTAATAGTCCTGGTCGTGTCGAAGATATATTTGTCTAGCAGCTTTACAGGAATATAAAGTGCGAGTCCCATCATTAAAGTTGCATAAGAGATTTTCGTAAAGGGCACCAGTATTTTTTCAATTTCAAAACCACCTACCTGTTTATGAAGGAGATAGAAAAGAAAGAGCATATCGAGGAGGGATGTAATAGAAAATGAAAGAGCTACCGCCCAAACACCGAACTTCAACCAGGTTACAAAAAGCAGTGAGAGCAGAACGTTTAAAGCAGTAGTAAAAAGGCTCACTATAACGGGAGTTTTAGTGTCTTTAAGTGCGTAAAAAGCCCGCGTTAGAAGGTAATTAGTACTTTGGGCGAATATCGACACACTGAAAAAAGCAAGCGTATAAGAAGTTTTTAAAGTTGCTTCCCACGGGAAATTTGAGACTCCGTAGACAATACGTACGATAGGGCCTCTCAGTATCAGGAGAATCATGCTTAGCGGCAACACGAGATAGAGCATTTGCATAAGAGATGTTGTGAAGGTTTCCTTAAACTTACCCAGATCTTCTTTTTCGCTTTGGGTTGCCAGTGTGGGCAAGCTCGCGGCCCCAAGGGAGATACCGAATAAACTTACAGGAAAAGACTGCAGTTGGAGGGCGAATTTAAGATAAATAACAGAAGATGTGGACACAAGAATCGCCAGACTGTTATTTATCACTTGGATCAGATTAGCCAGGAGAACACTAAGAATGCGCGGGGGAATTAGCCTGGCCATGCTGTGCAGGCCTTTGTCCGAAAGTTTCATCTTAGGAACATACGTGAATCCTGTTTTTAGCAGAGTGGGCACCTGCAGCGCGAAATGAAAGAGAGCTCCGGCGGCTACACCGAAAGCCGGGGCGTAAATGCCGTATTTTTCTGAAAAAAGGACTATTCCGAAAACCATTCCGGTGCTGTACGCCAAAGGGGCTAAGGCAGAGACCAGAAAATACTTAAATGTTTGCAAAATACTTGTTGCAAGACTTCCGAGGACCAGTAATATCTGTGAAAGCATCATAATTCTCATTAAGGCAACTCCGAGGGAGGCTTCTTCCGGGGTGAATTTTCCCAGAGACACCAGGGTGAAAAGAGGTTTAGCGAAAAGCATAACGGCAATGGTCAGGATTAAGAAAAATCCCAATGTCACGGTGATCATAGAAGACGCCGTCCTGTAAGCCTCTTCTTTATCTTTTTTTAAATTATCCGCGAAGATGGGGATAAAGACGGTCGAAACGGCTCCTACTATAAGCACGGAATAGACCATGTTGGGAATTCTGTCGGCTGTGTAAAAAACGGCGAGTTCGTTAGAAACCCCGAAATAGTGGGCTAGAAGTCTGCCTTTCAGGAAACCCAGAATGGCGTTTACTCCATTGGACGCCGCTATTATAAAGGCCGCGGATAGTATGGTGTTTTGTGTTTTAAGAAGGACCCCGTTAAGTTGTGCTTTGTTAATATCCAGAGACATGCTTTTCCATGGGGCAAAAAACGTTGAATTAGTACGTAAGTATGTTATCATACGTAGCGCTTATGCCAAATACTAAATCAGCTAAAAAGGCCCTAAGAGGCTCTGCGAAAAAAAGAAAACATAACATTTTTTGGAAGGACAAATACAAAGCTTCTATTAAAAGCATGAAGGCTTCGTTGGCTTCTTCTAACGGTGGCGAAGTGTCAAAAGACCAGATGCAGGTTCTTCAAAGAGTGCTTGATAAAGCCTCGAAGGAAAAAGTCATTCATAAAAACAAGGCAAATAGGTTAAAATCTAGATATGCTAGAAAAGTATCTGCCCTTTCTAAAGCCACGGGAAAACCCAAAAAGAACGCTTAACGGCGATTCTTACCTCCCGGACGACACCTTATTTTTTAATCCCGACTCTTTACGTACAGAGGCCTTCACTGCGGCCGGGACCGTAAAATTTTCTTCATCCACAATCGTCTTTTTTAGTGCTGTTCTTATCGGACTTTTAACAGCGCACGTGGTAATGAATTTTCTTCTCGGTAACCTCCTCAACGAACAGAAAAATCTGGAGTTTAAAATAAATGATTACGCTGGTGTGGAGAATAAAGCGCTGGAGATTAAAAGTAAGCTCGACTACAGTAAGTACACTGTAGGGGCAAGAAAACCTTTAACTACAAGAATATCCTTTGTAATGTCGCGCATTCCACAAGAGCTCACACTTAGCACGGTTGAATTTAAACCGGGAGCATTCGACCTTGTTGTAAAAGGAAGTTCTCCGGTGCCTATCACAGGCATGTTTCTACGCTGGTTACAAGACGGAGGCGTGTCGGAGGTGGCTATAAAAGAGGCAGTCTTCTCTTCCGCGGAAAATACTTATGCGGTCAGACTGTCGGGAGTATACAGATGAGAGAAGAAATGCAGAACTCATTCAGACTGTTTTTTTCAAATGAACTTTTTCTGTCCAGGGTGTACACCTTTTGGGCATTTTTTTGCATGGTGGTGTTTGGATTTTTTGCTATCGGTACGCTGACATTTAGTATGGTGAGGAAAGTAAATATCTTTAAGGAAATGAGAACATTAAATTACGATCTCAACGTGAAACTTCAAAGTTTAAGCAAGTTGTCTTCGGACCTTTCCGATGCACAAAAATATACACCTTTGCTTGAAGCTACTATTCCTAAAGAACTGAACACACACAGTTATATGGTTTCCTTTATGCAACAGGCAGGGACTGCCGGGTTTAGTGTGAAGAATTTTATTCCTGCGTCAGAGAGTACGGGGGGAGAGGTGCCAATTGCAGCTGTTTTGGAAGGAACCGGCGATTTGACGTCTCTCATTTCAGCACTGGAAGGTATGCAACGTGTCACGGTTATAGATTCGGTGAAATATGAAACTCACTCCGACACCACGGACGTGTTTATAAATTTGAGGATATTTAACCTGTAAAATTATGAAAAGGCTACTAATTACAACAGTGTTTTTCGTTACCGCCGGTATATTCTGGCTTTTTTCCGGAAATCAGAACGCAAATAGGGATAAATATATTACTCAGAATATACTTGACATGTCCCGTCCGTTAGATGTTACTATTGACATAGAGTTTCTACGAAATTTGAAACCTGCCTATGAACAGCGATAGCGCGAAAAACGGATTTAAAACCTTTATACTGACATTATCCATATCCCTTATTGTATTTAGTGTTGTCTATTATCTCGTTACGAACAGTAGCGGGGATACTTCGTCCGCTCCGTATCAGGCTTCTGTAGCTCCCGCAACAGTAGTTGCGGTCGCCCCTACCGAAACATTGGCGTTGGCAGACGACACAGGACAGGTTGAAAGTGCCTCAGATTCACCGACCGGGTCAGTTTTTGGAGAAATCGTTGATAAACCCGCGGATGCTTTACCGACAGGCGCAGCTGTATTGGCGGGAGCCACCTCTTCGCCGGTTACCCCTCAGACGACCGGGAGCGGAAGTACCGTTCCGGAAACAGGTATAGTCGGAATTACAGCCGGACTGCTCGTTTCCTTGGTATTTTTCTTAACGGGAATGTACTACATTTCCAGTAATCCCAGAAAAACCGCCCTTAGTGGCTTCGAGAAAAAAGTCCTCAAAGATAATTGATATCACTCTTCCATCAGCACAGCTTTTACTAATAATCTATTTGTTTTTGTTCCTGCAGGCCAGCACGTCATGAGTGTTATAGTAGATTCGTTAAGGTAAGCAGGTTTGAATCCGGCAAGAGGATCTACCTTGTCGGGCGAAAGAAGCTCTTTTGACTCCACGACGTAACTTAGATCTTCTCCCATATACTTGACCTGAAATTCATCCCCCGTCTTAAGATCTCCTAAAGTAGAAAATATAGTTCTGTAGTTTCTGGGATTATAGAACCAGGGTAAAACGGAGTGCCCGTAAATAAATGCATTGCCTTTACTTCCGGGAAGCGCGGAGCCGTCGTAATGTCCCAGCGATGTTTCGGGGCTCAGGTTCGGAGAATTGGTCTCAACTATCGCGTCTTTTATCCCGAGCCTTGGTACTGAAAGAGTAAAGAATTTTGGAAGCTCTTCCTTTGTTCCGGTTCCTGAAGTCTTTCCTTCGTCCAGTTCCCTGAACTCAAAATCACTAAACCCGGTAGCAAGGCCAAGAACGCTGCTTCTCATAGGTTTAGAAACTTCATCCTGGGTCTTAAAAAAGACAAGTGGCAGCACAACCTGAGTTCCCAACACGATAAATCCCAGTGACATTAAAAGACCTGAAAGAATTCTTGATTTGAAATAAAAATTATAATTTACAGTTTTATAGATGGGGTCATTCGAATTATCTTTAATGTACTTTTTAGGCTCGAACTGGATCGGCATTAATTAGAGTTTAACACTTTTTCCACAGCCAAAGTTAGCATAACCTCGGGGTTTATCTCCCCTACCTTGGCTTTTAGATCCATCTCATAGAATGCTTTGAAAAGCTCTTTAACTCCCTCTCCGGAATACTTTCCCGTCAGATTTTTTTGTTTGGAACGTACGTATGGGTTCATTCCCGACGCTGAAGGGCTCTCAAATTTTACCTGGGCCAGGGATCTCAGCCCGTACATAAGAAGAGCGAAAAGTTCGAACGGATCTTTATCTTTGTCCAACTCCCTGTGCATTAGTTTGTAAGAGTTGACTCTGTCTTTTCTCATTACGGCATCCACAAAATCAAACGACGTACCTTCAACCACCGACTCGTTTTCCAGGATTTGCGCTTTCAGGGCGGCCGCGTTCTTAATAAAAATGTTCGACGCAGTAAGTTTCTTCTCCGACAGAATTACGAGAGTGGTCAGAGGCGGGGTTTGTGTAATAACGTTAATGTACTCTTCCAGGTTTGCGCGGCCCGCTCCCGATATGTTTACGACGAAAAACTGGGGCTCCCCGAAAATATCGATGCTTCTGATTTTATTAGTAAGGTCGGTTGGAGTTGTGTCCTCTATCGAAAACTCCTGTTTGTATCTGACCATTAGTTTCTTTTGCTGGTTTAGGATGAGTGCTCTGGATTTGGAGAGGTTCTCTCCATGCACTATATATATCATTACTTTCCTCCAAAAAGGTATTTCTGGACAAAGGCGTGGATTTGAACGTAGTCCCCGGTTTGTGGAATGAGCACGTAAGCGCCGTTGTATAAAGTGCTATCGACAGGGTGATACAGCAGGCCCCCCTCTTCCGCTGAGCTACTGTCATCCAGTACTACTGAAACCACACGATCGAAATTTATCTGTTGAGACAGCAAGTAGAATGAATTAACCGCTCCGAAATCTATGTCGGTATCGGTATTTTGTGCATAAGCGTCGTACAGGTTTTTAAGTTTTGCCGGGTTAACCAGCGTTTGAATAGATAGCGATTTATTTTTAATTGCCGTTATAATTTTTTGCTGTCTTCTGGATCTCGCGAAATCTGTACCCTCGTTATTGTTCCCGTGACGCGATCTTACAAACTTCAAAGCTGTTTGGCCGTCCATAGTTTGAGTTCCCTGATTAAATACGACTTTTTCATATCTGCAAAAATAAATCTCAAGATCAGATTTACCTTCTTCGCTCATCTTCTTAATTTCATCGTCTGTTCTTCCGCATTTGTTATCCTCCATGTTTTCGATAGGATATGCATAATCGGTGAATGCTGTGTCCACGGTAACCTCGACTCCCCCTAAAATGTCTATTATCTCTTGGAAAAGATCGAAAGAGACCATAACGTGATAGTGAATCGGAATTCCTAAAACATCTTGCAGAACTGCTCTAAGCTTATCTGCCCCACTCCCGTCCTTAGAGGAAGCATAGACCGCATTTATCTTGCTTGAGTACCCGTTTGGATCCTTTACCCAAAGGTCTCTGGGAAGCGAGATAAGCACGACATCTTTGTCGACTTTTCCTATTGATGCCACGAGTATTGTGTCAGTTAAAACATTTCTGCTTGACTCTATCCCGGAAGCCCGTCTGTCCGACCCCAATATGAGTACATTTGTTCTTCCGTCGGTTTCTTTGAGATTGGTCCCCGCGATTGTAGCGACCACGGAAATGGGGTTGAAGGCAGCAAGTATCTTATCCTTGAATGCAAAAGCCACGGCTACTGTGAGAACTAATCCCGCAGCTGCAATAAACTTGAGGGTTTTTGCCTGCGACCCACCGCGTTCGTTTTTTATTGTACTAACAGTTCCGTTAGTTTTTCTGCACATATCCATGTATTTCATAGAATGCTTTTAATAAGCGGCAACAATCCCGGAAAAGTGTTTCGGGTCAAGACTGGCGTTGCCTACTAAAACACCGTCCAATTTTTCTATATTAACCAGATCGGGGATATTTTGTCCATTAACTGATCCGCCGTATAAGAGGGGTTCCCCATCGTTTAAAATTTCCCTGATCTTTTCCACGCCCTCTTTTATATCCTTCGTATTTTTTTCTCTATATTTGCCGTTTTTCGAAATATTTGCCGGATCCTCCCATGCATAGATAGCGCCCGGACGTTTATACATTTCTACTTTCTCAGGTTCTACAAAGCAAACGATCGGGGTTATTTCGTTGGCGAGGCATGCGTCAATTTTTTTAATAACCAGTTCAGGTGCTTCTTTTCTTTCGCTGTGCCCGACTATTGCGTATTTGCACATTTCTTTCACCTGGAAAGCTCCCATTTCTCCGGTGTGCGCGCCCTTTTCCTCTATAGAGATATCCTGTGCAGAAATATCCACACCGATCTTTTTTAACAATTCAGCAACAGGGAAAATATGGATAGAGGCCGGCGCGACTATCACACCCACGCCTGTTTTTAGCACAGCCGTATCGAATCCGGCCGCCCAGCCTATTACGTCCTGTATGTTCATGTTCATTTTCCAGTTGGCTACGATATATTTCACGAAATCCTCCTTAGAGTCTGTTCAATTAACTTTGGCAAAGACTCGATGTCTTCGTGAGTATAATTGTAACCCAGCACGTTGAGGCAGGAAAAGACCACGCCGACATCAGTATATATTCTATCCGCATATTGACAGGCTACAAGACTGTGAAGAAGAACGTTTCCGCCCATCTCGCCTGTCTTTGATTTTCCGCATCCCATCGGGCAGTTGGAACACGACGGGTATGTTCCTTCCAGAACACTAAGCTCATCTTTTCTGTTTAAGATTTTTTTATAAAGGTCTTCATATTTATCAAAATCTCTTATGTTTATAAGCTCGGTTCCGGTTACCACAATTCCTGAAATATTTTTATCCGTAAATTCTTTTTCAAGATAGTGCTCAGGAGTTGTGAAGTATCCCCCCAGCAATATTTTAGAACCGTCCACTTTTATTACGCTTCTTTTCCCCGGAAGTCCGAGAGTTTCAGGATCCTCCGACGGATCTTTAAAACTTACGCCGGCGTTTGTGATGTCCAATATAGCTTTTTCCCGGGAGACGCCATGTATTACGATAGCATCCAGTCCCGCATACCTTATCCTTAACGAGATGCTTCCCCCGAGGTAAATGTCTTCTATCACGCCGTCATTATTTATTACAACCGCTGTTTTTGACGCGAATGGAAATAGTCCATTCAAAGGTCCGACGGCGAATATCAAAGGATTTTTGTCGTAATACATTTCCATCAACTTAAAACCGAGACCGACGCCCCCTATATAACTGTTGAGATCTTCGAAGCTTTTTACTTCATACTCTTTTTTTGTCAGGTCTATTGATAATATTTTTCTGGGTCTCGTTTCCATTAATCGGTTTCCTCTACTTCAAAAACACCTTTCGGGCATATTTTTTGAATTTTATCTACGTTAAGGCTGCTGATTCTCGGGTCTATTTCAAGAGCGTACTCAATGTTGCCGAGTTTTGAGTTGGTGTTTCTGAACACCCTTATCAATGCCCCATCGAGCCCTATTTTTCTGAGCTGACGCTGGGCTTCTATGGCGCACATCTCGCACCCCACGCATTTTTCAGGAAAACTTATTTTAAGTATTTTTGGCATTATCTTCTCTTATTCAGAGCCTCTATTCCGGGCAAGGTTTTTTCAGCAAGATACTGTAGCATTGCGCCTCCCCCGGTCGAGACAAAACTAAATTTATCAAGCAGGGAGTAGCTGTTTACGGCTGTTATTGTATCTCCGCCGCCAATTACTGTAAAAGCGCCTTCTTGCGTCTTTTTTGCAATTGCCGAAGCTATCTCTGCTGTTCCTAAGGAATACTCAGGCTGTTCATAGGCTCCAAGAGGACCCGCCCATAAGATAGTTCCTGCTCGGCTGATAATTTCTGTGTAATCCGCTATCGTTTGTTTACCGATATCTTTATTCTCCGGTGCGTAGTCTTTGGGTATCACAAGATTAAACGGAAGTTCCTCTTCCCACTCCATTCCCAGCTTGCCGCCCAGCAGAATAAAGTCAGCTCTTTTTAGGAATTTTTTTACAACAGGAAGTTTACTTTCCAGTTTTGCCCCGCCAATTACTATCACGAAAAGTCTTTTTACGTCTCCCAGCAAAAGATTAAGTGTTTCAATCTCTTTTTGAAAACGTATACCCGCGTATGCGGGAAGCCACTCGGATACACCGACGATAGAAGCGTGTTTTCTGTGTGAAGTTGCGAAGCTTTCGTTTACGAATATAGTTCCGTTGGCAGACAGCTGTCTGGCATACTGGGGGTTATTCTCTTCCTCCCCGCGGTTAAAACGTAAGTTTTCCATAAGCTCATATTTTCCCACACCCAAGGCGTTGTCGAAGAAGAATGCCAGACTTTTTGTTGAAAGCTGTTCATCGGCCTTACCCCCCGGGCTTCCCATATGACCCATAATGATGGGAAAACCGCCCCGGGAAATAATATAATTCAAGGTTTCAACCGAAGCGTCAAGCCTGTATTTTTCCTGGACTTCCCTGCGGGCAACCGGAACATCAAGGTCGCATCTTACAAGGACTCTTTGTCCTGCAGTTATATTAGCTTCCAACACTGATTTCATTGGAATTATTTTATCACCTGTATGAGGATTATATTAGGAGGTCATTAAAAGAGCCATCTCAACAAGTCTGTTGCTGTAGCCCCATTCGTTGTCGTACCAAGCCAGTATCTTCACCAAATCACCGTCCACCACCCGGGTCATTTCCAAATCGACAATGGCGGAAAAGTTGCTCTTTATAATGTCTGAAGAAACAAGGGGAGTATAAGTAGCATCCAAAACGCCTTTATAGAAGGGATTGTTCTTTGCTTCAAGAAACGCTTTATTTACCTCTTCTTTTGTCGTCTTTTTTTCTACCACCATCGTTATGTCGGAAATAGAACCTGTGATTATGGGAACTCTTAAAGAAATTCCGTCGAATTTTCCGGCAAGTTCGGGTATTACCTGAGTCGTAGCTTTTGCAGCACCCGTGCTTGTAGGTGATATGTTAAACCCGGCAGCCCGTGACCTTCTCATGTCCGGTTTGGTTCCCGAAGGAGGGCCGTCAACCACACTTTGGTTTGCCGTTACTGCATGCACGGTGCTCATCACGGCCTTCAACACCTTAAATTTGGAATGCATGATGGCGATTACAGGTGAAATGCAGTTGGTTGTGCACGAGGCGTTTGAAATAATATTTTGTCCGAGATATTGCGAATCATTAACCCCTATCAAAAAAGTCTGGGTGTCTCCGCCTTTGGTTGGGGAGGAAATCACAACTTTTTTGGCCCCGGCAGTTATATGTGCTTTCGAGGAATCATCCTCGGTAAATCTTCCTGTGCACTCAAGCACGGTATCGACTTTAAGGTCTCCCCACGGCAGTTTCAAAGGATCTTTTTCAGAAAACACACGACTCTTTTTTCCTTCTACAACAAGATAGTTTTCTTTACCTGTAACTGAAAAGAAATCCTTTTCTCCTGCGTTTTCTTCCAGGCGCACAACTTTTCCGTCTTCTTCTACCCAAACATCTTTTTCATAGACACCGTAAGCTGTATCGTATTTTAATAAATGGGCTAAAATGCGGGGATTAGTTAAGTCATTTAACGCGACAACTTCCACACCTTCTTTTTCTAAAGCTATTTTTAGGGAAGCTCTTCCAATTCTACCGAAACCATTAATTGCTAGACGGGCAGTCATAGGGTAATTATATCTATAGATGCGAATTAATCCAGCTCCTCAGCATTTCTTTGGGCATTGCCCCTTCTTTTCTATCGGCTTCTTTTCCCTCTTTCATTATTACAAAAGTGGGGATGCTGAAAATTCCGAACTCCTGTGCCAACGCACCGTCGGCTTCAACATCAACTTTCTTAACCTCGAGTTTTTTACCGAGTTCCTTTTCGATCTCTTCCAGCACGGGGGCCATTATTTTACAGGGCCCGCACCAATCTGCATAAAAATCTAATAATTGCACCATAGACAGTTGTCCTTAATAAAATTAAATCCTACGGACGACATCTATGATAACATAATTTTTGGTCTACATTATGTACAGCTACCAGCAAAAAATTTCACAAAATCCGGAAAAAATTAGTAAGGGCAATTGGTGGTTATGGGTTGTACCTACGGCATTATTGTTAACTAGCCTGGTGGGGTTCTTTTTTCTGAAAAGCGGAGCGGCGGAAGAAGTGAGGGTCGAGGGGGCTAAAGATGAGTACCTGGAAACATTAAAACCTTCGGATATTAGCAGAGTTCCTTTGGTTCCGTCCGCCGGAGAGGATGAATTTCCTTCTGATCTCATTGCCGGAGGAGCAGGAATAATTATGGACGCCGGCACAGGCAACATTTTGTATGGAAAAGAAATAGATAAAAAGATGCCACTGGCCAGTTTGGTTAAGATCATGACTGCGGTTATAACGCTGGAGCATAAATCCCTTTCCGATTATGCCACCGTTACCGCCGAGGCCGACGCCATTGGCGAAAATGAAATGGGTGTTTCTGAGGGCGAAGCCTACACAATAGCGGAGTTGATGTATGGTCTTTTACTAAATTCCGGAAATGATGCCGCGTATACGCTGGCCGAAAATGTTGCAGGCTCTTCTGAAGAATTTGTTGGGTGGATGAATAGGAAAGCGCTGGAGCTCGGGATGAAAAATACCGGATTTTTTGACCCCAGCGGTCTTGATGACCGTTCGTATACAACGGCTTTGGATCTTGCAGTATTGACCGAGTACGCCATGAGGTACGAAGAATTTAGGGAGATTGTGGCCACGGTCGAAAAAGAACTCCCGTATTCGGATCTCCATAAATATTTATACCTTGCTAACCAGACCAATTTACTCACAACTTACCCGGGTGTTGCGGGGGTGAAAACAGGCTACACGGAAGAAGCGGGATTATGCCTTTCTACATACGCGGAAAATTCCGGCAAAAAACTTGTAGGGATTGTGTTAAACAGCATAGACCGTAAAGGGGACATGATATTAATGCTCGACTACGGATTTTCCACATACGGAATTACAGTTGAGCACCATCTTCTCGATACACTTTGATCCTCATACTTGGATATATCTTTTTCCACACAGTCCACTTAGCAGGAGCTTCTATAACATATTTTGCGGGATATTTCGGTGAGTATGCGGTGCACTCTTCCGTTACGCAGGGAGGAACCTCTTTTGTTACATCGACGATTTCCATTTTGTCGTTGATCCAGATTATATCCAAAGGAATTAACGTGTTCTTCATCCAGAAAGAGTACGTATAAGGCATTCCGAAAATAAAAAGCATGCCTGTGTTCTTTGGTAATTTTTCCCTAAACATTAGCCCGTTTCTTAATTCGTCTTTTGTTTCCGCAACTTCGGTGTATAAAATCACGCCATTTTCAAACTCTACCGTGTAATACTTGGCTCCCGGCGTCCGCAGTACATCCTTCTCGCGGGCAATACCCGCGAGATATATACCCAGCCCGATTATGAGTGCCAGCATTATGTATGGAAGAGATTGCTTGAACATTTATATTTATTGTAACTCTATTGTGACTTTTTTCCGTCTAAATTTTTACGAGTATCGACAAAAAAGTCAGCTGTGATATGTTATTTACGTGTCGGATACTACCAGCATTTTTCTAAAAGACCTTAATGCAGACCAGATTGCCGCAGTTTCCCATTACCTTGGTCCCGCTCTTGTGGTTGCGGGTCCCGGTAGCGGAAAAACCCGTGTTTTGACCCACAGGGTAGCTTTTCTTATCGAAGAGAAAAAAGTGCCTGAGACTAATATTTTGTGTGTTACTTTCACAAACAAGGCGGCAGACGAGATTAAGTCCAGGGTAAAAGACATCCTGGGTTCTGAGAACAGCCTTCCTTGGAGCGGTACTTTTCACAGTATTTGCGCCAAAATCTTAAGAAAAGACGGCCGTGACATTGGAATTCCCATCTCTTATGTTATTTATGACACCGACGACCAGGCAGCAGTAATCCGCGACATTGAAAAGGATTTCGGAATGGACACTAAAAGGTTCCATCCACGCGCGGTACTGGAACATATTTCCGGCGCAAAATCCGAGATGGTTTCTCCTGAAATGTATGCCGGGTATGCTCAGGGGTACTTTCAGAAAACGGTCGCTAAAATATATCCCGAGTATCAGCAGCGGTTGCGCCAAAGCAACGCGTTGGATTTTGACGACCTGCTTTTGGAGACAGTTCATTTATTTGAGGCGTCCCCCCACATTCTGAAAAAATATCAGGAGGCCTTCAAGTTTATTTTGGTGGACGAGTACCAGGATACAAACAAAGTTCAGTACGCACTTACAAAGGCATTGGCCAACAGTCACGAAAACCTTTTCGTTGTGGGAGATATGTCGCAGGCAATTTACAGTTTCAGGGGCGCTGACTTTAGAAATATTTTAAACTTCCAAAACGACTATCCTAAAGCAAAAATTTATAATCTCGGAAAGAATTATAGATCGACGAAAAATATTCTCGAGGCCGCAAAAAATTTAATAAAAAATAACTCAACTCATATTCCTCTCGATCTGTGGACTGACAATTCGAAGGGAGACCGTTTGATAGTTTACCGCGGGGCTTCGGAAAAAGAGGAGGCGTCCTTTTTAGTAAATGAAATCTCAGAGGCTTTAATGAGCGGAAAAGCGTATTCAGATATTGCCGTTCTATACAGGACGAACGCACAGTCAAGAAACATCGAGGAACATTTCATAAGAAACAACATCCCCTACCGCATTATCGGCGGTGTGCGGTTCTACGGGAGAAAGGAAATCAAAGATGTCATCTCGTATTTAAAGGTTGTGCACAATCCGAAAGATAAAATGTCCTGGTCAAGAATAATAAATGTTCCTCCCCGCGGGATAGGGCAAAAGTCCGAAGAACAGTTGAAACAACTAAAATGGGACATCGACGCTGTAGAAGAAAAATCCCACCTTCCGGTTAGGGAATGGATCACCTCGGCCGAAACTTTATCGACCCTGGAACTTATGGAAAAGATTCTTGCCGACACAAAATATATTGAATGGCTCAACGACGGAACCGAGGAAAATTTTCAGAGAATTGAAAACATTAATGAGTTAAAGTCGGTTGCAGCTCAGTTCGTCGATCTAAACGAATTCCTTGAAAATGTTGCGTTGATAGAAAGTTCTGACCGCCCCCGCGATGAAAATGTTCCGGTCGTAACATTAATGACCGTACATGCCTCGAAAGGCCTTGAATTTCCTGTAATCTTTATTGTTGGAATGGAGGAGGGTTTGTTTCCGCACACCCAGTCTCTTTTGGAACAGGACGCTTTGGAAGAGGAAAGACGTTTATGTTACGTCGCGATCACACGGGCGAAAGAAAAAGTTTTTATGACTTGTGTTTCAAGCCGCTTATACTTCGGAAGCATTCAGGTAAATATTCCCAGCAGATTTTTAGGGGAACTCCCCGGCGAAATTCTGGAATACCGTGGAATAAGTATGGAAAAAGGAAAACTTCCCCGCCTTCCCGGCTCGGTGGACGAATTTCTCGACGATCTCGATTACGACCGGAATAATTTCAATTGGTAAGGCCTTTAAGACAAGTGTTTGGGGTTACAGGTATAATAGAGTGATGTACGAGCCGATAAAATCTTTAGGTCAGAATTTCTTGTCAAAACCCTCTATTGTGGCATCAATGGTCGACGCGTTGGGTATAGTGAGCGGCGAAGATATTATCGAAATCGGACCCGGACATGGGATTCTCACGGAGATTCTTTTGCACCGTGTCTCCGACCGTGACGTGAAGGTTTATTCGGTGGAAGTTGACGAACGTTTTGCCAAAAAACTTCTTGGGATGTACGCGAGTGAGCCGGCGGTAGAGATAATCCACGACGATATTTTAAAGTGGCTTCCTACTTTTACTTCCGGAAGAAAAGTTAATGTGTTGGGCTCTTTACCTTATTACATAACATCTCCTATTCTGCATTCAGTGATAAAAATGGATGTTATGCCAGAAAAAGTAGTTTTTCTTATTCAGAAAGAAGTCGCTGAGAAGGTATGCAGCAAAGTTCCCGATGCGTCTTATCTTTCAACATTTGTTCAAACATTTTATGATGCCGAACTTTTATTCAATGTTCCTAAAACCGAATTTACACCCGCACCTAAAGTTGATGGGGCCGTCATCAAACTGACAAGAACAAATATTGAAATGGACCGTGGTACGATTGAAAAGTACGAGGGTTTTCTTCACCGCGCATTTTCTCACCCGAGAAAGATGCTCAACAAACCCTTTTCAAAGGAAGAGTTGGATAAGGGCGGCATAGATCCGAAACTCAGGCCGCAAAATTTAAGCCCGGAGGAATGGCTGGAATTTTATAAAGTACTTCATTCCCCGGAATCTATATGAAATATCGGAGTATTTATGAAATAAGGAGTATTTGTGAAATATAGGATTATTTATGAAATATAGCGTACTAATACCGACACTAAACGAGGAAAAATACATAGGGATTCTCCTGCAGGCTTTGGTGGAGCAGGACTTTAAAGACTTTGAGGTAATCGTTATTGATGCTGTCAGCGAGGATAAAACACAGCAAGTGGTTGAATCCTTTACGGATAAATTGGCCCTTACTTTTGTTGCATCCCCTAAGAGAGGCGTTTCTTTTCAGCGCAACTACGGTGCAAAAATGTCGAAAGCCCCGAATTTAATATTTTTTGATGCTGACGTCGCTCCGGAGCCGGATTTTATCTCGAAGATTGACTGTTACATAGAAAAAAAGACCGTAGACGTTTTATCTTCTTGGAACGTGCCTATCTCCGACAAATTGATTGACGAATTTCTCTACTGGGCGTTTAACCAGCTATATCTGGAGACTGTAAAGGACAGATTTCCTGCGGCTGTAGGAACGTTCATTTATGTCAAGAAATCCTCTTTTGATGCAGTGGGAGGTTTTCAGGAAGAAGTTAAACTGGCCGAAGATTTTGATCTGGTGGGAAGAATGTTCAAGGCCGGGTACAAGTACGCTCTGTTAAAAGATCCGAAAATAAAATTTAGTGTCAGAAGATTGGAAAAAGAAGGACGCGTGCAGTTTGTTTGGAAAAATATAAGAGCAGCTTTTGACTATCATCTTAAAGGAGTGGGGTCATTGCAGGGAAAATACAAACACGAATTTGGCAAATTTAACCTGCTGGTCAAAGAAAAAGACCGGAGTTTAATAAGATACTCAAAGAAAGTTTTGGAACTAATTAAAAAATCCGGACAAACACACGGTTGAAACCTTTGCATCTGCCCGGACGCTTTGACCGGGACTCTCTATTTCACCGGTCTCTATCCTTTTTACCCCGTCCGTTATGGACGGTTAAGTTGTTAATACTTAGAACATATCCTATAAACCACATACCGTCAATGTTATACTCGCAGCATGGGAAAGCACATTCTACAGTCTCCGCTGTGGGCGGAATTTAAAAACAAACACGGTACCCCCGCAGTCTCGGCAGGTAATGTTATTTATACAATTCACAACATTCCTCTTACTTCTTACAATTATGCGTATTGTCCACGGGTGTCCCCTTTCGAAGTGAATTTTGAAGAATTAAAAAAGTCGGTGGAGGAAAATAATTGCATTGCCGTACACTTCGACGTGCCGAACATTATAAAAGGAAGTTCAGAGGAAGCTGCAGCCGCAAAGATTTTCGAAGAGCATTGTGTACATTCTCCCAGAGACGAATTTGCCAAAGCCAATTTTTTTATAGATCTCACAAAAAGTGAGGAGGAGCTTTTTTCAGCTCTCCATAAAAAACACCGCTATAACGTAAACTACGCTAAGAAAAACGGAGTTACAGTAAGAGAAAGCACTGAAGACAAAGACTTCGAAATTTTCTACTCTCTTTATAAAGAGACCGGTGTAAGGCAGAAATTTTATTATAGAGGACAGTCTTACCTCCGCGATATGTGGGACGTTTTTAACAAGGCCGGGCTTGCAAAATTGCTGATTGCAGAATATGAGGGAGAAGCTTTGGCCGCCTGGATACTTTTATCTTATGAAGGAGTGCTTTACTACCCGTACGGAGGTTCAACGGAAAGAAAGAAGAATCTTTTCGCCAGTACTATTCTTGGGTGGGAGGCTCTTTTACTAGGTAAGAAAATGGGATGCACCTCTTTTGATATGTGGGGGGCTTCGGTTGATCTTAATGACGAGTCCGACGAATATTATGGTTTCTCCGTTTTCAAATCAAAGTTTGGGGCTAATCATGTTGCCTATATAGATTCGTATGACATGGTCATAAACGAAAAATTGTACAAATTCTTTAATCTGGCTAACAGTTTTAGATGGAAATTGCTCAAACTCATCAGATAAATATGGAAAGACAGCAGGACATAAGACAAAGCGATGGATGGGGAAAGTACCTGGAGGCAATCGGATGGAAAACCAGGAGAACCTCAAAAGGTATACTTATAGCTATCCGGCCGTCTTTCATGGGAAATTTTGTAAAGATACAACACCCGCGGAAAATCGAAAAAGATGATCTTGAGGAAATAGAAACTATCTGCCGCGGTGAAAAATGTGCTTACATTAAAATCGAACCTGATCACGACCAGGACCTGTCAATTTTTGAGGATTGGGGGTACCGCCCCACACACTCTCCCAACTGTGTACCGTCGACTATTTTCATGGACCTGACAAGAACCGAGGACGGTATGTGGGCGGAATTTTCGCACAGTGCTAAATACTCAATAAACCGCGCAGTTAGGGAAGGTTACACAGTAGTAAACATAAAGAACCCTCCGGAAGATCGGCTGAAACAAAGTTACGAACTATTTCATTGCACAGCTAAGAAAAAGAATTTTTACATGTCTCCGTTCCGTGAATTTCTAATCAGGGTAAATTATTTCGGAGACACGTCTTACTTGTGTGAGGTCAGAAACAAAGACGGGGAACTACAGTCAAGCAAGTTTTGCTTAGGCCACAAAAATATGGTCCTTTTTGTTTCCGGAGGCTCGTCCGATTCCGCGAGAAAAAATAAATCCGGTTATCTTCTTATGTGGGAAACAATGAAATTTCTGAAAGGCGAGGGTTATGAGGTCTTTGATCTTGAGGGAAAGTACGACGAGAGATTTCCTTTTCAAACCAGAAATTGGGAAGGGTTCAGTCACTTTAAAGAAAAATTTGGAGGGACACCCGTCGAATTTCCAATTCCGGTGATAAAGTTTTTGAGCAAAATCTACGGCGTAGCTTCTAAACTTATGAAAGTGGATTTTTAGCCCCGTTTATCCTCTGTACGCGAAAGGACAAATATCTTTGTAGTCACACCAGCCGCATTGGATTGTAGGATTAGCCTCAAACTGTCCCTTTTTAATATTTTCAACCGTTTCGACGATTTTCTCTTTTTGTTTCACCAGCTCTTCCTGAGTACGGGTTGTCGAAACTTTTTCACCTGATTCCAGAAAGTACAAGGTCAAAAGATCGGGCTTTAATCCGAGCGCTTCTTTTGCAGCCATTGCGTATATTGTCACCTGGGCATCACGGTCAACATCCTTTTGGGTTTTAGCCGTTCCGGTCTTGTAGTCGATGATTTCAACCCCACCGCTTTCCAGATTGTCTATCCTGTCAATCCTTCCGAAGAAGTTAGTGCCCCCGATTCTTAAGTTGAAGGATTTTTCCAAAGCTTCTATGTTATCTTTTACGGCCCCGTGTTTACTAAAGTATTCTTCCAGTACCCGCTTTCCACTTTCAAATCTTTCGGTCCTGTGTTTCTCGTCGTCGTAGCCCAACGGTATCCATTTTCTTTCGTAAATTTCGTAAAGATCTTCCAAGGACACATTTTTCCCAAACATTCTTTTTGTGTGAAATTCTTTTAAAGTTTCATGCATTGTTGTACCAAAACTGAGCGCGTAATTTGGTAACGTGGGTATGCGCAAAATGTAAGAATATTTGTACTTCAACGGACAGGCGTTATAGGTGTCAATCTGAGTGTAGCTCATCGTCTGCGGTACAAGATTTGCCACATTTACGGCCTGGGGATCCCTAAAAGCAGAAGTAATGCCGAACAAGCTGTCTTGTCCCCCGGCTTTTTCGTCGGCTACTTTGCCGATATACTCCATTTTCAACCCCGTTTCCTGTAGAAAACCGCTGGGTACTTTTTCCCGTTTTCCGCCATAATTTTTTGCCAGCGTGAGATATAAATACTTTTGAGCGCGGGTCATTCCAACATAGAACAAACGCCTTTCTTCCTGTATGTGCTCATCTCCCGAAGGTAAGGTTTCTTTTATTAATTCGTTGGGGACATCTATCACGTCGCCTTTATTTCTTGTGGGAAATCTATCTGAAACCAGATTGACCATAAAAACGACAGGATACTCAAGACCCTTGGAAGCGTGGACTGTCATCAGGTTAACGGTGTCTATATCTTCCAGCTCGGCCTGCGCCGGATTATCACCGGCCTCTAAGACCAGTTCCATGTAATCCAAAAAATCAACCACGGTCGGAAGCTCTTTCGTGTCTTCCCGGTGTTTGATCTCAAACTCTTTTGCTTTGTTTAAGAACATATCCAGATTTTTGATGGACAGCTGGTTTTCGACCGTTTCATCTTCTATAAGCGGGCGCAAATAACCGATGTTGGTGACCATATTGAAAATAAATTCCGACGGAGTCTCTCTGGTAATATTTTCCTGTCTTTCCTTAATCAGCTCCTTTAAAAGGGACAGTTTAACTTTTTCCGAATTTTTAACTTCATCCCACAGATCGGTCTTTTTATATCTCGCTTCCGACAGAAGTTTGGAAATGTCGTCGCCGTCTATTTCTAATGAAGGAATGTTGAGTACACGGTACATACTTACGCCGTCTTTGGGATTGGCAATTATTCTTAGAAGGGCAATAACATCCCTTACTTCGTCTCTGTCGTAAAGTCCTCTGTTTCCCACCAACTGATAAGGTAGCCCGTGTTTTCTCAAGGCCATCAGAAAAGGATCGAGATGGCTGTTGGCTCGTGCAAGTATTGCCACGTCTTTGTAAGTGTATTCAGGTTCTTTTCCCAGAACCTCATATATTTTTTTGATTACAAACTCAACCTCATCCTCAAGACTCTCGGCCTGGCGAATCTCGGGGGATATTCCCTTGGTTTTTATCTGGCTTATTAACTCCTTTGAAATTCCCAGTTTGGATTCAAGTGTGTCGGGGTTGTTATTTACTATTAGTTTATAAGAAGGGTCCAATACTTTTTGCCCCGATCTGTAGTTTTTAAGCAGAGTTACTCTTTCGGCCTTGGGATAGTCTTCCATAAACTGAAGAATATTGGATACCGCCGCGCCCCTGAATTTATAAATAGACTGCGAATCGTCTCCTACTACAACCAAACTCCTGTCTCCCATTTCTACCGGGCATAGAAGTTTAATAAGTTCGTACTGCGCGAAATTTGTGTCCTGGAATTCGTCCAGCAATACGTGTCTGAACTGTTTCCTGTACTTTTCAAGTATGTGTGGCCTCTCTTTAAAGAGTTTCAGCGTCCATGTTATAAGGTCCCCGAAGTCCATTTTCGACTTCTCCAATTTTATCCGTGTGTACTCAGTGTAAACGTGAGCAAGTTCGAATATTCTTTCTTTTTCTTCGTTTTCAAGCTCCGTGTTTTGAACAAACTTTTCAAAATCTTCGGGAGATACATTTTCATCCTGCAGTCTCGAAATAAATTTTAGAATGGCCGAAATGAATTTTGTGGGATTTCCCAAAGGTCTGAAATATTTCAGTCCTAGATCAAATAGATTCTTGCGTAGCAATATCCACTGCTCGGGGGATGAGAGGAGTTTGTATCCCGGGTCGATTCCAATCTCAATACCCTCCGCGCGTAATATTCTGTCGGAAAATGAATGGAAAGTTGAGATCCACGGTTCTTCGTAACCTAAAGGCATTGCGTCGCCTGTTCTTTCGACCATTTCTCCTGCGGCCTTTTCGGTAAAAGTGAGAGCAAGTATTTCTTTTGGTTTAATTCCCTCGGCTTCAATAAGGTTTTTAATGCGTTCCGTGATAACCCTTGTTTTTCCCGTTCCGGCTCCGGCTACCACTAAAAGGTGTCCCTTAATGTGGTTTATGACTTTGATTTGCTCTTCATTTATGTCGGTCTTCTTCTTGGAAGGCATGTGACCACTATTATAGCGCAAATGTTCTTAAACAGTGCCGCCAGGTGGCTTTTTGGGTAACTTGTAGTATAATAATCCTATTCAAGTTTTAGTGCATTTTTTATGATTGGGGAGGTAAAAATGGCTGCTGCTTGCTATGTCGTTGTAGGGGTTGTTTTTTTGGTTTTCTTTGCTTTGTCTTTGGTGGTCCTTTTTTCAGATCCTAAGGAAACCTCCACCACAGGATAGATTTCTTCGCGCTCCTCCTAGAGCACCCCGGTGAGTGAGAACAACAGCCTGCTCAAGCTGCTCATATCACCGGGGATTTTTTTGTCTTTTTAGAGAGTTTTTAGCTATTCTAATAGCTTCTTTTGCTCGGCATCATCGATAACCTGTATCTTCTCAATCTTGTTAAACAGTCTTGAGAACTTCGTTCTTATTCCGTCCATAGATTTATAACCGTTCGAGATATGTTTTTCCAGAACATCCAAATCGTCGTTAAACTTAGATGCCTCCAATTTGATCCCATCCAACGCCTTGAGAACCTCACCTGCGTGTTTTTCCAGATTTTGCTGGTGGAAAGCTACCAGAAGTACTTTCAGGAAGTAGGAGAGAGTGTTGGGGGATGCCATGACTACATTTTTTTCTTTGGCGTAGGACTCTATCTCAGGGGTGTTTACGATTAACTCATAGTATACGTTTTCCGAGGGTATATACATGATGGCCTGATGGGTAGTTCCTTCTTCCGGGAGTATGTATTTAGTGGCGATTTCTTCAATCTTTTTCTTAACGTCGCCTATGAAAACTTTTTTCAGACGGTCGCGTTCATTTTGAGCGTCAGCCTTTAACATCGCAGCAAAATTTTCCATAGGAAATTTTGAATCGATTGGGATTATTCCTTTTTCGGTAAATACCACGGCATCGCAAACCGCCCCATCCCTGAACTTGTATTGGGTTTTAAAGTGGTCGTGGGGAAGGAAGCTCTCGAGTATCTCATAGAGAAATTGTTCTCCGAGCCCTCCGCGTAGTTTTGGAGACTTCAGCACGTTGCTCAGGTCTTTCATGTCGTTTCCAAATTCCTGAATACCGCCCAACTGTTTTTGCACTGTTCTGATGACATCCTGCGAAGCGTCGAGGCGTTCCCAAATAAGTTTGGTCTGGGCGTTCATTGCCTCGCGGTGTCCTTTCATCTGTTCATCCAACGTGCCTCTTTGCTGGCTTAGTTGTTTTTCCAACACGTCGCTGCTTTTATCTACGGAGCCCTTCATTTCTTTTAGCCATTCCATAAGAACGCCGGTTTCGTCCCCCTTTATGTTTTTGATGTTCTTTATCTGTGTTGATAAATAGAAGACAAGAAAGCCTAAGAGTATTAGCAGTACGGCGAACATGACTATTACCAGTTCATTACTTAGCATGCGATAAGAATATCAGCAACCCGCCCACGAGTCTAGGAAGGTAATGTTAAAATCATGTATATGCCGAAGTTTTTGTACACAGCCATTTTTCTGTCCATTCTTTCCACTATGTCTTTGGCTTATTCACTCTTAGTACTAAAACCGTCCAACTACTCTTATATTTTTATTTTTCTGATTTCACTTTTTTTATTCTTTACCGGGCTGTTCTCAACAACCGGATTTTTTGTTGCAACCAAGAAATTCGGCAAAGAACGCGACCCGCGGGTTCTATTTAGAGAGGTTTTGAAGATATCGGCGTACGTGTCTTTCGGAATTTTTATTTTCTTTTTCCTGAGAGGATTCAAGCTGATAAGCTTACTTAATATTTTCCTGTCCGTAGCTTTTTATCTGGCCTTGGGCTACCAGCTTTTTATATACGGTAGAAAAGAGCGGTAGTGGTAGAATAACGGTACTTATGGACAAGAAAAAGGTATTAATTACAACTGCAATAGACTACACAAATGACGTCATCCATATCGGTCATGCCTACCAAAAAATATTAGCTGACTGTTTGGCGCGCTTTTACCGCGGGCTTCTAGGGAAAGAAAACGTTTATTTTTTGACAGGCACCGACGAGTATGGCTCTACCAATCAAAAGGCTGCCGAAAAAAGAGGCATTACTCCAAAGGAACACGTGGATGAAATATCTTCGAAGGATAAGGCCGAGCTGGATGCTTTGAACTTAGACTATAACCGTTTCATCCGCACAACCGATCCGGACCACCGTGAAACGGCGCAGAAATTTTTTCAAAAAGTTTTTGACAACGGTGATATTTATAAAGGCAGTTATACCGGGCTGTATTGTGAAGGATGCGAAGCTTACAAAACTATGTCGGAACTGGATGTGGACGGAAGGTGTTTATTGCACCCCACCCGCGATATTCAAAAAGTTGAGGAAGAGAACTACTTTTTCAAATGGAGCGAATATTCTGATTTTCTTAAACAGCTGATTGATGCGAAAGGTTTTGTTTTACCGGAAGGCAAACGCAGAGAAATGCTCGGTTTCATTGAGCAGGGAATAAACGACCTTCCTGTTACTCGCCCGGGATATAAAGTGAGTTGGGGTATTCAGGCGCCAAACGATCCTGAGCACGTCATTTACGTTTGGTTTGATGCGCTGATAAATTATTTTACTGCCGCCGGGTCTGAAGGATTTTGGAACGATGAAACCCATATTATTCATGTTCTTGGAAAAGACAACGCAAGATGGCACGCATTATTGTGGCCGGCAATGCTCAAAAGTGCGGGGAAAACACTTCCTTCTACAATTTATGTTCACGGCTTTGTAAATCTCAACGGAGAGAAAATAAGTAAATCCAAGGGAAATATTATCAAACCTTCGGAACTTGTCTCCCAGTTCGGTGCCGACGCAGTTAGATATTATTTTATTAAACACGGTCCCGTGATAGAGGACGTGGATGTTTCCGTCGATCATATTAAGCAGGTATATAACTCCGATCTTGCCAATGGACTGGGAAATACAGCTTCGCGTTTGGCGCGTCTCGCTGAGACTTCAGGATTTGAGTTTCCTGTGCCCGAACTTAAAAAGTGGGACGAAACTTTCACGGAGCACTTCAATAACTTTAGAGTTGATCTGGCCGTCCAACACGTCTGGTCAAAACTTGGGGTTTTGGATAAACATATCAACGACAACAAACCCTGGGCAATTAAAGATGCTCCGCACCTGCAAACAATTCTGACATGGGAAATTAACGAACTGAGGGAAATAATTAATTACCTCGAACCGTTTATACCTGTAACCTCAGAAAAACTTTCCGGGGTTTTCAGTAAGGAAAACATTTCTTTGAAAGACCAGCTATTCCCGCGTCTGTAATATGCCGAAACTTCTTTTAATAGACACATTTAACTTTCTCCACAGGGCGTACCACGCTTTACCCCCGAGTTTCCGTGATGCTAATGGAGAGCCCACAAATGCACTTTACGGTGTTACTTCGATGCTTATCAATATGCTCACACAGGTTAAGCCCGACTATTTGGTTGCAGCTCTCGACGGAGAAAAACCCACTTTCCGCGTCGAAGATTTTACTGCGTATAAAGCGCACAGAAAACCGATGGAAGATTCGTTGGCCTCACAGATACCCAAGACCCTGGATATGTTGAGTGCGTTCGGGGTTAAACAAGTCTTAGTGGACGGTTACGAAGCCGACGATATCATTGCCACCCTGGCGTTAGGTTTCTCGGGAAAAGTAGACGTGATAATCGCATCAAACGACCGCGACCTTTGGCAACTGGCAGGAAAAAACGTTATGCTTATGGTTCCCGACAACAAAGGCAAACTTGAGTGGATAGGAAAAGATGAGGTTTTTGCCAGGCTGGGATTTCCTCCCGACAAAATTGCCGATTACAAAGGTTTAAGAGGAGACCCGAGCGACAACATTCCGGGAGTTTATGGCATCGGAGAAAAAACTGCGGTCAAGCTTATAGAACAATTCGGCTCGGTTGAAGATGTCTACAGAAATATTGAAAAGGTCACTCCGGAAAGCTTAAAAGAAAAATTGCTTGAAAATTACGAACAGGCGCTGATGAGCAAAAAACTCGCGACTCTTATTATGGATGTACCGGCCGGAGTTACATTAAGCGATGTTAAATACCCGGGCTACGATAAAGAAAAAGTTCTTGCCGAGTTGAGTAAATATAATTTTAAATCCTTGATGAAAAGGCTGGGATTATTACCGGATGAGGATAAAAAAAGCTCTTCCCAGCCGCCCGACGAAAACCAACTGGGGCTTTTTTAAAATGGACAAAAAAGAAAAGGCAGAAAAAGTTGCGCTGCTTTTACAAAAAGAACACCCGTTTCCCAAAACAGAACTTGTGCACTCGGACGAATATCAGCTGGCTGTCTCTGTCATGTTATCGGCGCAAACTACCGACAAGAAGGTAAACCAGGTCACCCCCGCCCTTTTTGCAAAATTCCCTGATTGGGAGGCTCTGGCATCTGCGGATATCAATGAAGTAGCCTCTCTTATTAGACAGGTCAACTTCTACAAAGGTAAAGCCCAAAGGATTATAGGCGCCGCCCGTACGGTGCTGTCTTTATATGCCGGAGCGCTCCCCCGCGATATGACCAAGCTCATGAAACTCCCCGGAGTTGCCAGGAAAAGTGCGAACGTGATAATGCAGGAATTGTGGGGAATTGCGGAAGGCATTGTAGTGGACACTCACGTATCCCGGGTGTCTGCGAGGCTGGGGCTCACCTCTAAAAAAGATCCGAAAAAGATCGAAGAGGAGCTCATGAATTTATTGTCTAAAAAATATTGGAGAAATTTTTCAGGCAGCACCGTTCTGCACGGAAGATATGTTTGTACCGCAAGAAAACCTAAGTGCGGAGAATGTGTGCTTAATGAAATATGCCCTTCAGCGTATAAAGTGTAGGGGTCCGGAAATTAATTTTCCGGTTTAGTCAGAAGGATAAAAATGCTCCCCATTTTTCCGCTATCCGTTTCTTTGTATCCCCACATCCCTGTCCTGTTCAGTTCAAATTCCAAAGTACCTCCGGACGCTATCTCCACCGGTTTTCTGAATTCTTCAAAAAAATCTTTCATTTGCTGAAGATAAATACTTTTGTCAGTTCTATTTATCCATCTTACTGTTTGATACTTAAGACCGTTTGTCGAGGAAGGGGAAAAACCTAAGTCGTCAAAAGTGATCTCCAGAATTTCTTTTGGTTTTTCAGCAGGCTCTTCTTCCGGTGTTTCCTCAGCTACCTGTTCGTCCGGCAGCGAGGGTGCATTCCAGAGACCTTTTGGCGTGTAATTACTTCCTGTGTTAACTCCCGGATTATTTAACGCTTCTTTTCCGGTACTGCTTTCTGAAGGGGCGAGAATAGGTCCCCTCACTTTCCGTGATGACGAGGTGAGAATTATCAATAGAAAAATTCCGCCGATCACCAGTCCTGTTATAAATATTTGTTTGTTTCTTAATATAAATTCTCTCATCAGAATGATTCTATCAAATAAGGGACGCGACCGTTTCTTTCACGAGTTCTTTATTCACAAGATACCTCGGAGGCTTGTTACTTATTAGTACGTCCACAACATTTTCCGCAGCCATACGTGCCATTTGAAGTCTCGCCTCCCATGTTGCACTTCCTATATGCGGGGTAAGAACTATATTGTTCAGTAGTTTTAGTTCGGGGTGAATTTCCGGTTCGTTGGCAAACACATCAAGAGCCGCGCCCGCGATATAATCCTGTTTCAATGCTCTGGCCAGCGCCTCTTCGTTTATAATCTTTCCCCGCGCAGTATTTATGATATAGGCAAGAGGTTTCATTTTTCTGAACTCGTTTTCTCCGATCATGTTTTCAGTTTCAGGTGTGAGGTTGCAGTGTATGGATATGAAATCGCTATTTTCGAGTAAATAATCGAGTTCGACTTTTTCTGCGTCCAACAAGCTTTCGGCCTCAGGGTGTCTATTTACATCTGTGTACAATATCCTCATGTTCAGGCCGTTTTTAGCCATGCGCGCAAGGTGCTGACCGATTCTTCCAAAACCGATAATTCCCAGGGTGTCCCCCATTATTTTAGGTCCTACAAAATCCATCGGATTCCAGTATTTATTATTACCTGTCCTGCAAAAACGGTCGGCTTCGGGAATCCGTCTACCCGCTGACAACATAAGAGCAAGTGCATGTTCAGCTACGGATTCGGTAAGATCCCCCGGTGTGTTTCCGACGAAAATATTTTTCGAAGTAGCATGTGGAACATCTATATGGTCGTAGCCTACAGAATACGCAGCAATAACTCTTAACTTTTTCGCAGCGTTGATGATCTTCTTATTTATTTTGTCGGACGCTGCCGGAATTACCGCGTCGACGTCTTTTACAGCTGCCAGCAATTCTTTTTCGGACAACGGAGGCCCCTGTCTGTAATCAAGCTCAATATCTTTATACTGCTTCAATATGTTGATACCCGCCTGGGGAATTTCTCTTGTGATTAGTAATTTCATTTTAAAAGCTCGGGAGAACCGAAGAGCTTCATTTTAGTTTCCACGACCTTTTGAACTTCTTCGATGGGACGTTTCATGTATTTGTAGGGGGCAATTTCAGTTGTTTTTCCGATTTCTTCCTGGAGAGTCATTTTGAAGGCCACTCTTAGCTCGGAATTCACGTTTACCTTTACAATCCCCATCTTTATAGCGTTTCTTACATCGTCATCATAAACTCCGGAACCTCCGTGTAATGAAAGATACGTATGAGGGAGTGCAGCGCAGATCTCTTTTAATTTTTCGAGATTGAGATGAATTATGTCGGCGTATATTCCGTGCAGATTTCCAATGAAGCTGGCAAATACATCCACACCCGTTTTTTCAACGAATTCTTTAGCCTTCCTGGGATCGGTAAAAAGCTCGGGTTTAGAATACATCTTCGTATTTTCCTTAGTGTGGTCTGCCGAACTTCCTTCGATGTGATCTATTTCACCCTCGACCATTATTTCCTTTTTGTGTGCTTCTTCCACAACTATTGCTGCATTCTCAAGATTTTCTTCGTAAGAGAATTTACTTCCGTCGTAGTGGACATAATCAAACCCGGCCTTTATTGCCTCCAGGATGCTCTCCACGGACTCCCCGTGGTCCAGGTTTAATATTATCGGAAGTTGAATCTGATCTTCGTAGGCACGCGCCAGGTAGACCAGTTGCTTAAATCCCATAAAACCTGCTTCACCGGGGGAGGCCTCTATCAGAACAGGACTGTTCAGGTTTTTTGCTGCCTGTGTTATCGCCTTAAAAGTTTCGAGGTTGCCTACATTGAATGCGCCGATGGCTACGCCCTTTTCCCGCGCTTTTTTAAATAATTCCTGTGCTTTCATATCTGTTTAATAATACCTTCAATTTCTTTTTTGGTAAGAAGACCTTTGGTTGTTCCTATCTCTTTTATAATACTCCCGGCATTGGCCACGCCCCATTTCAATGCTGTTTCCGCTGGTTTTCCGTAAAATATTGCCGACAAGAAACCGGAGGCAAAAGCGTCTCCCGCTCCCGTTTTATCCGCAACCGGTCTTTCATCGGAGTAGCTGTTTTGGAAAGTTACTTTGTTTCCGTCGCTGCACGAAGCGCCACTGTTAGAATCGGTAATGACCGTCATTTTAGGACCGAGCTTGTGAAGTTTTTGGTGGAGTTCTTCTGTTTCTCCTTTACCGACCAGAGCTATAGCTTCTTCGCGGTTCAAAAAGAATATATCGGTAATCTCTAAAACATTTTCAAAAGTTTTTAGACCGTGTTTCATCTGAATTGTACCGGGATTAAACGCTACGCCTACACCGGGGTTTTGTTTTACGTACTCAATAAGTTTGTGCTGGAAATCTTCGAAACCCTTACCCATTGAGGTGTAGTAGAGCCACTTGGGTTTTTCCCAATCCAGTATTTTGTAGTTTCTTTCCGCATGATAGCTGAATATGGTTCTGTCGTTGCCGTAGATAATAACGCTGTTAACGTTCGTATCATCGTCCGGAGTCTTGATACAGAAAGTTGTGTCTACCCCGTGATTATTTAGCTCAGTTACAACTCTTTCTCCGTTTTCGTCGCCGCCGATTTCTGTATAAATTACTGTTTTCAGGCCAAGTTTTTTGCCCCCGACCGCTACATTCAGCGAATTTCCAGCAACTGCGGTCTCAAAGTGCTCGACGGGTATTTTAGAGCCGTGGTAAAAGCAAATCTTAGGTTCGGTGCCCCCTTCCACTAGAGGAAGTCCGTCCTTGGCACCGATTTTCATATATAGATCTATGGCTACATCGCCTATAGTGAGCAGGTCCATATTATTTTTCTTTGAACATATTAAGTATAGCCTCTACAACGTGGTGAGAGCTAATACCATATTTATCCTTTAATTCCTTGTATGAACCGGATTCTCCGAACGTGTCATTGACGCCGATTCTCAGGTTGAGCACGGGAAATTCCTCCGCGAGAACTTCAGAGATTGCAGAACCGAACCCTCCGTTAATTTGATGTTCTTCGAGACTTACACATCTTCCTGTCTTTTTAGCAGACCCTATAATATTTTCTTTATCCAGTGGTTTTATAGTGGGGACGGCTATTACTTCAACATTTATTTTGTGCGCGGCTTTGAGGATTTTTGCGGCCTCCAATGCTTCATAAGCAATAGTGCCTGTGGTGAATATTGTTAAGTCAGTGCCTTCCACCAAAGTGTAGGCTTTCCCGATTTCAAAAGGTGTGTTTCCGGTTGTTATTTGGGGAGTAGGTTCTTTGCAGATCCTTAAATAAACGGGACCGCGCATTTTGTATATTTCTTCAACCGCCCTTTTTGTTTGCTCGTAATCTACCGGACTTATCACCGTTAAGTTGGGTAAAACTCTTGTGAGTGCGATATCTTCGAGAGATTCTGCGGCACCCCCGTCAGGGCTGTTGGAAAAACCTGCGTGAGAGCCCACAATTTTTACGTTTGCATTGCTGAAGCAGATTGAAAGTCTGAGCTGGTCCCAGTTTCTATAGGGAGAAAAAATAGCGTGGGATGTGATAAAGGGTACAAGCCCCGACAGAGCCATTCCGGCCCCCATACCCGCCATATTTTGTTCGGCAATTCCTGTTTCGATAAATCTGTCAGGGAATTTTTTTCTAAAAGGAGTGAGGCGTAAAGATTCTTCAAGGTCTGCTGTGAAGACAACAATATCTTCGTGCTCTTCTCCAAGTTTGAGAATTGCTTCACCGAAAGCATCTCTTCCGGACTTTAGTTCCGTGTCCTGCAGAAATACCTCTTCGTTTAGATTTAGTGTTTTATTAAGCATCGGGCAGCGCGTTACTACTTATTGTTGAGGACTGGATTGTCCTTCGGTAGGTGTATCCTCAGTTGTTTCTTCTTTATCGCAGTTCTCGACTTTCTTAACGCGGTCGAAACTTATTTCGAAATCAGTTTGAGATATGGCTACCACGTCGGCTGTTATATTTCCTTCGACCTCGACCTCGCAATTATCTCCCTTATCTGTTTCTTCTATAAGAACCAGCAAGTGCTTGGCATCTTTATCTTCGTAGACTTTTTTAATTCTCATTTTGTGTCCTGTCTCATCCTGAAGGTCTGAAGATACGGCCAATAGAAATTCGCGGTCAAAGTTTACGGAATCCCTCACTTCTGTTAACCCCGTTGGGTCGATGTAATTTAGGAATTCAGCAAGCTCTTCGGGGGATTTGATTATTCTACGTTGCTTTTCAAGAGGCATCGCGGTTGTTACCACCGTAGGGAATCCGTCGAGCCTTCTTATTTGGGTGCCTTTATTAAAGCCCGGCAATTTTATTTCTCCCTGAAGCAAAAAGTAACCTGCTCCTATCATCAAAACGACGATAACTACCAAAGGAATCAAGCTCATATTTAAAGTTGTTTTTGTTTTATTAGTCATAATCCGATTTTATTTTGCCTTCCAACGAAGCCAGACTCTTCAATGCTTTCAAAGCCTGTTCTTTGGATGGAACCTTTCCGTGCCATTCAAATTTATACTCCATAAATTCTACACCCTTACCGGGTACCGTATGTGCAATTATAGCAGTCGGACGCTGACTTACCGAACGTGCCATGTTGCACGCGCTGATAATTTCTTCGATATTGTGTCCGTCAATTTCTACCACATACCAATTAAAACTTTCAAGTTTGTTGCGGAGATTTTCCAGAGGCATTACGTCTTCGGTACGTCCGCTGATTTGTATATTATTTCTGTCGATTATCCAGGTAAGGTTGTCCAGCTTATTATTCGGGGCAAACATTGCTGCTTCCCAAATCTGTCCTTCCTGCATTTCCCCGTCTCCGGTAACACAGTATACACGGAATGGTTTGCTTTGTATTTTTGCCGCCATCGCCATTCCTACGGCCTGAGAAAGGCCCTGGCCAAGAGAGCCGCTGGAGTTTTCTATACCGGGAAGGGCGCCGAACTTTGGGTGTCCCTGCAAATTAGAATTAAGTTTTCTCAGTTGTTTCAGCTCTTTTTTTGGAAAGAAACCTTTTTCAGCGAGTGTGGCGTAAAAAATGGGACAGATATGACCGTTGGATAACACAAACCTATCTCTGTCCGGGTCAGTCGGATTTTTGGGGTCTACATTTAGAATTTTGAAGTATAGAGTAGCGAATATGTCCGCCATCCCGAGAGCACCTGCGGGATGTCCGCTTCCTGCTTCCAGTAACATTTCCACTACGTTTTCTCTGAGATCGTTGGCAATTAAGGCAATTTTCTCAATATCGTTATGAACAGAAGACTTGGGCATTAGTTGTAGTATAAGGTTTGTGGAAATTGTTCACAAGGCGCTGACCGGGGCTTAATTCTTATTCAGAGACTCAAGGTAATCCAAAACTTCCTGTGGGGTAGTGCATATCTTCAACATTTTTCTTTCCGCCGGTTTAATAAAAAGATTTTTATCAATGGCATCCAAAACCTCATTCCAGAAATCTCCGAACATTATAATCGGTCTGCTGTTGGGTTCGTGTATCCAGGAACTTACCCAGGTCATTCCGAACTCACTTAAGGTTCCGATGCTTCCCTTGAAAACTATGTGGACGTCGGTGTTTTGCAGTAGAACTTTTGTTCTGTCAAAGTAATCGAGCGTAACTATTTCCATATCAACATCATTGGAAGGATCGGTTCCCTCGTAGTGTCTCTTGGGCTTATTCGGATGATATGTTATGGCTAATGCTTTTCCGCCTCCGGCGTGAGCGCCTTTTGTCGAAGCTTTCATAACTCCGGGGCCGCCTCCGTTGAATATTTCGTAATCATTTTCGGCTAAAAGCTTGGCTGTGTCGAAAGCCTGGATATAAGGTTCCTCGTCCTCTTTCCATGCGGCACCGCCCAAAAAGGCAATGCGCTTGTACACTTTATTTTCACCGTCTATTGAGGAAATTGTTGTGATATCAGTCATTTTTAATTTATCTCCTTTAATTTTGCCAGCATCCCGGCAGGATTTTCTGAGTCAAATATCTGAGAACCAATTACAACATCATCTACGCCTAATTTCAAGACCTCACTTAAATTCTGTTCGTTAATACCACCGTCGACCTGTACTCTAATACCCGGGTGTGTTTCTTTAAAACTTGATATTTTCGGAAATACATCGTGTATTATTTCTGTTCCCTGTTTCCCCGGGCGTACGGTTAAAAATTGAACAAAACTAATTCCCCCGGGCAGACGGTCAATATCTTCCAATGGCGTTTCCGGTTTAACGCTTACTCCCACAGTATATCTTTTCTCTACGGCTTTTCTGACAAAATCTTCTATACCCTTTGCCTCTATGTGAGCAGATATTTTAAAAATACTTTGGTATCTTTCTTCGACATAAATTTCGGGGTGGTCGGTCATGAGATGTATCTCAAGTTTTGAAATGGGTTCAAGAGAAGCAATGTCTTCGATATTAGCGTACGAACTTTCGGAGACAAATTTTCCGTCGGCGATGTCAATCTGTATGTACTCACACTGACCGTCAACCAGACTTATCTTCCGTCTGATTTCCTCAGGTTTCTTTTCGAGAATGGCAGGAATAATCATAGTATTTTGGCCAGTCTTCTCTTATGTCTTTCCGCGTTACTAAAAGGAGCGCTCATCCAGGTTTTGAATATTGTGAGAGCTTCGTGGATTTTTATGTAGTCTGCGGGCAGCGTGAGTATGTTTGTGTCGTCATCTCTTCTCGAGGAAGATGCGTGTGTTTCGTTCCACGAAAGCCCGGCTCTTATTCCTTTATACCTGTTGGCAGCTATAGTTACGCCAATCCCGTTTCTGCATATCAGTACTCCCTTTGAGTCCGGCGTTGCCAACATTTTTTTCACGAGTTTGTCGGTAAAGTCCGGGTAATCGTCCTCGGGGTCAAAAGTAAACGGTCCGAGATCCTCGTGTTGAATTCCGCTCTCTTCCAGGTATCTGGCAAGCTCTTTTTTGATGTCCAGCCCACCGTGGTCGGATGCTAAAAATATCATGCGCGGCGTCCTTTTATATAAATAATTAGAGACATCACTATTGAAAGTATAGATACCATTTGAGCTACATTCAAGGCGCCCACCTTCCATGGTCCCACCCGCAAAAACTCAAGAACAAATCTTATGACTCCATATCCGAAAAGGTAAATGGAAAGTAGGAAGCCCGGAATTCTTTCTTTTTTTGCGGTGCTGACCAAAAAGAAAAAAAGTAAAAGGTCGAGTAGTGATTCGTAAAGGAAAATTGGATGGCGCCCTTGAACTGCCCAAGGAAGCGTGGTTTCTTTTCCGGAAAGCTCGGAGTTGAAAAAATTCCCCCATCTCCCGATTGCCTGTCCCAGAGGAAGTACTGTTGCCGCCATGTCGGCGGATTCCGGAAATGTTTTTCTGCGTGTCCAAGAATATATACCTACTCCAATAATGCCTCCGATGATAGCGCCCCAGATACCCAGCCCGCCGTTCCACAATTTAAAAACCTGAAGAGGATCGGACGTGTAGTACTGCCAATAGTCTATTACGTGGTATAAACGGGCTCCGATAATTCCTGCAACCACTGCATACAGACCCATATCCCAAATTTCTTTTTTCTTTGACGGGAATATTTTTTCCGCAGCGGACAGACAGGCAAGGATCGATATGGATATTAATAGTCCGTATATAGACACCGGTTAGACAATAAGGAAACTTACAATCAGAACCACAATCATTGCTGCGGAATAAAGGATAACCCCTTTCTTATCCGGCTTATTTTTTAGGGCCCAGAACCATTCGTCTGCGTGTCCGCTAAAATAGTGTTCCCACATTTTGAAGATAGAGTTTGCGAATATTGAGAAAACGAGTGCGGTTACTATTCTCGAAGTCGATGTGTATGCAACCAGTACGGTGAGAACAGCAAATATTATTTGAAACAAGGCGCTGTTCAGAGACTTATCAACTACGTCCCCCCTGTTGTAAAAAACGTATTTTAAAGCGCCCATGTAATCTTTGTCCTTAATGTAATTTTTAAAATTCTTGGAAAAACCCTTTTCAGGTTCAAAAAAATACGCATACAGTGGGTATTCGAGATCAAGCACCAAAGTACCCAGAAGCGCGGCAAGCACAATGAACACAGCATTTACTGCGGACCTCTCAACTACCGCTGCCAGAAAAACTACACCGACTACGGCGGAGATTATAAACTGTGTCTGGAGAGAAAGAACGCTTTTTTTGTCCATGTGCTTAAATATTAGTTTATTCGGATTTTTTGTTCAACCTTTGTTTTTTGAGTTCACTTAGTTTCCACATAAACAGCCGGCCTTTTGTGGTAGCTTTTTCCGATCCCATAACAAATTCCCGGGCTACTTCCAGTAACGCGCGGTCCTCTGTTTTGGCTAGTTTTATGTACAGGGAACGGTGTTTGCGGTCGTTAAATTCATCGGCAAGTCTGTTGCCGTAAGCCTGGAACTCGTGTTTATTTCTGACGTCTCCGACAATGTTTCTTTTTTGTAATACTTTTCCTATTTTTTCCATATGTTATTTGGGCAGCCTGACGCTATTTCTTGGACTGTTCTTTTGCTACCTTACCGATATAAGGTAGTTCGTACTCGTCTCCTGCAAACGCTTTAAGCATTAAAAACATCCACATCAATATTGCAGCTGCCGAAACGAACTTATAAACAGGAAATCCGAGTAATGAAGGAAGGGATATGGTTGCAATCCAGTACAGGGCGTATGAGAACACTCCGAAAAACATAGACTGATAGGCGTGAAATCTTACATAGTCATTCTCTTTCTCTTTTAAGATAAAGAAGATTCCCGAGAGCGGGGGAAGGAGATATGCAAGTGCCGCGGCAATTTTTGGGTCAAGCCGGTTGTCTATAATTTCATTTGTATTTTCCGGTTCCATTTTTATACCTTTCCTCTCTGCTTTTTAAACAGCAACTCTATCTCTTTAAGATTGGTAGCTTCGGTAGGATTTTTGTCTTCCCTGAATTTTATTAATCTTGGAAACCTTAGGGCGTAACCTGAAGTGTGGTTTTGGGAAACACTTATTTCGTCGGCGCCTATCTCCAAAACTATACGTGGTTCTATCAGCATATCGGGCAAAAGACTTTTTTCGATGAGTACGTTTTTCGGAACGGCTTTAATTTTGTATTTGTCCGCAAGTTTTTTAATCTTTACCCACTCTTCATCCGTCAGGCCCGTGCCGACTTTTGTTACGGTCTTAAATACTTCATTATCTTTGTCCATAACGCCTACCAGAAAACCGCCTATTCCGAACTTCGAACGCACACCTTTGCCGTGATAGTAGCCCAGCAACACACAATCTACAGAATCGGCCAGCAGTTTTTCATCGGCTTTTTTAAGCTTTATCCATGAGTAGCTACGCGCTCCCGCCTGATAATTATCATCCGGGTTTTTTATGATTAGTCCCTCCAGCCCCTTTTCTTTAGCAATTTCAAAATACTCAACCAGTTTTTCAAAACTTTCGGTTTCCATGTCGTCGTCCACCACAACAGTATTACCGGCAGCCACGATTTTTCTCAGGATTTTCTTTCTTTCCCGTAAAGGTAACTCGGTTGTGGATTTACCATTCAGGTAAAGTATGTCGAACACAAAATATTTTAAAGGAATGTTTTTTGCGGCTTCGGTTACCCCATGCTTTCTTTTTCTTTGTATTGTTTCCTGAAACGGAAGAAAAGCCCCGGTCTCTTTATTGAATCCTATTGCTTCTCCGTCGAGTATCACCGAATCTGCTTTAATTTGTTTGTCTGCGGCTTCAAGTAGGTCAGGATATTGGTGCGTTGTTTCCTCAAGATTTCTCGTATAAGTTTTCATGAGAAATTTATCAGCTGATTCGCCAAAGAGATCCGGCGTCCCGTCAAGGTCCTCAGCTTTTTTATTTCTGTCCATGTGGAGCTGTACACGCGTACCGTCGAATTTGAATTCAGCCCAGACGTTGGGAATCCTTTCGAACGCTTCTTCCATCCCGCTCACCCTCTGCGCTTTTTGAGAAAGTACAGGGACCCCCGGCTCTATGTCGATTTTATTAAGACCTTTAATCCCGTCCTCCTTTATCCTTTGTGCGATCAGCCCGATATCAGGGTGTTCGTTATAAACACGTTCTATCTTCTCAGCCAGTTTCTTGTCGCCTGTGAGCAAGGCCAGTGCACTGACTACAGTGAGTTCTGTAAAACCAAGCCGGACCGTCCCTAAAATAATTCTTGTTATGAATTTTGCTGAAAGTGAGTCTACGGAATTAAGCAGAACCATAGTTTTTTTCATTTTCAGGTCAACGGAGCCGGAACCTCCAATACAGGCTATTTCCATTAATTTTCCGTAAACCTCTGTAACGCTGTATTTGTTATCAATATTTTTGGAAAGGACAGTTTTTGCAACTGACCCCAGATCCCCCAGTTCTGCGTAAAGTCCGGCCACATCCTTATCCGTCAGAGCTTGCAGGATTTTTACCACCTGCCTGTCAGCCATATTGAACACTCTGTTTTCAAAAGGAGCTTTTAAATACCCTAATGACAGGTAAACAGCCTCGGGTGTTTCTTCGTGCCCGAGCTTACTTATAAGTTCAACCAGAATATCGGTTATTTCTAATCTTTTGGGGGTGGTTTCCAGACGCTCCAGATACGTTGCAAACTCTTTAAATTTCATGTGTCTATTCTATCACTAGCTAAGTTCGTAACGGGAAGATTTGGTGCTGCCGGACTTTTTGATAATCCCGCGGTCGAGAAGGGATTTAAGGTCCCGCAGGACAGTGTCTTCGGAAATTCCGGGGAAGACGACGGGAAAGTCTTTGTTTTGAAGAAGGCCGTAATCCTGTAAATACTCGATTATCCGTTCCTGTCTTTCGGTGACTTTTACCCTTCCCGTGGCTTTTGCTACCTTCGTGTCCTTTTCAAGTAGTTTTATCTTTTCGACCAGATTATACGTTTTGGTGGAAAACCCGTGTGTTACATATTCCAGCCAGTGGGTGTAGTCAAAGTTATTTTTTTCAATCTCAGCTAAGGCCTCTTCAAATTCTTTCCGGGAACTTAAAAAGTAGGAATCTATTTCAATCAAACCCCCGAGACTGTAGCTGTAAGATTCCAGCACCAGATCGAATGCCATAGACGCCGTGGATTGATTAAAGTTTTCGAACGGCTCTATTCTTAGAATTTCCGCAGAGAGTATTGCCGCAGTAATTATTGGATGGTTTTCCCTTGCGTCCAGACTGTTAAGCCAATCGAAGAGAGTTACAATTCTGGCCAGAATTTCCCCGGGGTCGGGCTTATCATTTTTTTTCATTGTCCTGTAAGCCCCCTGTTTTGTTTTGGGCATCAGACGCTGTGTAAGTGTCTGGTTTATGTACTTTATATCGATTTCTTCCAGCTCAAGCTTTCTCCCGATCTCCTTTACCGATCTCAAAGCATCGTCGAAATTCGTAACTTCCTGCGGTTTATTTTCCGTAAATCCTTCCAAAGATGCTTTTACGGTTTGTTCGTCCACACCGGTACCTTCTGTTTTAAGCAGGGAATATATTCTCAAGGTGAGTGCCTCTTTACGTAACTGTTTTTCCCACGCGGGAAGGATTTTTACACTATCCGCTATGGCGCGGGAATACTCTACAGTTCCGATATTCTTTAAAGTTTTTTGCGTTACGGTAAATTCGGGAAAGAACATTAAAATAATTTTCGCATATTTACCGCAGGTTACAATACCTTTATTTCGTGCGCATTGCTTTTACCTGAAAGGAAATCAGGAGGTTCGGTGCTTGTAATAATGGTTTGCTGTTGCTCTAAAATATTAAAAACCGAGCTCCTGTGGTTTTCGTCGAGCTCTGAGAATATATCATCGAGCAGTAGTACCGGTCTCTCATCGTTTTCCTGTTCTATGTAGTTTATTTCACAGAGTTTAAGAGCAAGCATAATACTTCTTTGTTCTCCCCTCGAACCGAATTCGGCTAAATTGTGGTTCTTGTGGAACACGGAGAAGTCATCGCGGTGTGGTCCTACCAGGGTAGTCTTTGCATGCACTTCGTGATCCTCGTGTTTTTTCAGCCGTTCTTCTGAAATTTCGTTTTTCAGGTATTTGATCTCAACTTCGGTGTCTTTCCCGTTTAATTTTTCAACGGCGCCGGGTAGTTTTTTATTAAAGTAATAAAACAATTTGTCTCTTTGTTCCTGGATATAAACCCCGTGCTCCAGGCATTTTTTGGTCCAGTAGCCTATCTCGTCCCAGCCTCTGTTTTCTTCGGCAATCTTTTCCAAAATCTTGTTCCGCTGGCGCACTGCTTTTAAATACGCGGAAGTGTTTCTTTTGTAGTTTTTGTCCGTCTGAACAAGTATTGCATCCATGTATCTTCTTCTTTCCGAGGGGGAGCCTGTGATTATATTCAAATCCTCTGGGGAAAACATTACACTGTTGAATATTCCTGAAAAAGACACCAGGGATTTCGGAACTTTGTTTACCTTGGTTTTTTTTGAAGAGATGTTTGAGGAGTCGTCGTTTTTTATAACCTGCATTTCGAGGAGGTATTTTCCTGAAGAATTCTCAATGTCTGCTCCGGCTGTGGTAAACCGGGCAGTGTAATTAATCATGTCCCTGTCGTATCTTGCCTTGATTGATTTTCCTGTAGATAGGGCATAGATGGCCTCAAGAATATTTGTTTTTCCCGCCCCATTCGGGCCGGTCAGGAGCACAATCTCGTGGTCAAGCCCCAGGCTTAATTTTTTATGATTCCTAAAGTTGGTTAGTCTTAACTCTAATATCTTCATTTGCTAATTAAGGGTTGGCAGTCCGGACAGAAGTATGTGCCCCGTCCCGATATTTTAATAAAACTTACTTTTCCGCCGCACACAGGGCATTTTTCTTTGGAATATATCTTGAAATGTTCCTGATATGTTCCTTCTTTACCGGAGGGGTCAACGTACATTTTATCACCGAGGGTCGAGCCCCCGAGCTTAATACCTTCTTCAAGAACCGACCTTATTGCATCAAGCAAGCGGGTAGCATTTTCTGATGTTATTTCATTCGTTTTCGTAAGGGGGTTTATTTTAGCGAGGAATAACGCGTCGGTAGCGTAGATGTTTCCAATTCCCGAAATTACTTCCTGATTAAGAAGCGCGTTCTTAATATTTGTTCTTTTAGCTCTAAGGTTGTCGAACAGTTGTTGAGGCGTTGTATTTTTATCCAGAGGCTCGGGACCGTACCTGGCCTCAAGCTCCCCGACCTGTTTTGGACTTAGAACCGCGGCTTTCCCGAACATCCTCATGTCGCTGAAGGTAAGTTTGACGCCGTTGTCAAAATGAAGGATTACTTTCACCCATTTCTCGCTTCCGATCTTGTCGTTCCATAGCAGGAGTCTTCCGGTCATGGCCAGGTGGAAGAGCATGTATGTTCCGTTGTCCAGTTCAACGAGAATATTCTTAGCTACTCTTCTTACCGATCTAATTTCCTTTCCTGTAACTGCTTTTATGAAGATTTCTGTCGAAGGTAAAGCTTTGTAATCCCTGGAAACCTGAACCTGGGATATTATTTTTCCTGTTAGGTTTTTATTAAGTTGGGCAGCGATTATTTGAGTTTCTGGAAGTTCAGGCATTTTCTTTTTGGTGTTCCGCCCATTTTTCTTCGATGAAGGCTCTCATTTCATTTTGGAAACGTTGTTTGGAAAATTTAGATACCGTATTTTTTATTATTTCAGGATCGAATTTCTTATTTAGTATCGCCTGTTCGAATTCTTTTATTTTCGTTTCAAGCTCTTCTACAGTCTCACCTTCAAAAAACATACCACTCACTCCTTCTGCGACCGTTTCCAGATGCCCGCCGGATTTGTGGGCCAGCACCGGTTTGCCGTGTGCCATTGCTTCTACGGGAACAATGCCGAAATCCTCATCTTTAACAGCATTAATAACTCCGAGACTCCCCTCCATAAGAGAGTGCTTTTCGCTTTCGCTTACTTTCCCCAGGAATTTTACGTTAGGACCGGACAGTTCTTTCAACCTTTCTTCTTCGCGTCCCGTGCCCGCGATCCAAAGTTCTGTCGGGATATTTTTGAACGCCTCGATAACCAGGTCAATGTTTTTATAGGCGGCAAGACGGCTTACTATCAGAAAATAAGGCTTGGTAGTTTTATCTCCGCGTGGATTTTCCACGTTAATTTCTACGGGAGGGTATATAACTTGGGCGTCCCTTCCATAAAATTTTTTAATCCTCGAACGTACCTCTTCAGAATTGGCTATAAGATAATTAGGTCTTTGGGCGGCGGCGCGGTCCCACACCCTTAACAGGGAATCCAGAACTGTAACAAAAGGTTTGAAATACCATGCTGATCTTTTTGCGCTTTCGACCGAATATTTATATAAAAATCTCGGGGGTGTGTGAATGTAACTTATGTGCAGTTGGCCGGGTTTTGTTAGTACTCCCTTTGACCAGGCCGAAGAATCCGAAATAATAATGTCGTACTCACGGAGATCAAAGTTTTCAAAAACCAGCGGCATCAAAAAAGAAAGATACTTCGGAAATTTTTTAAAAAGGACGGTTTGAGGGCATATTATTTTCTGTCTGTTTATCACGTCCGAAATCCGTGATGGCTCGTACATACTCGTGTAGATAGGACTTTCGGGGTACAGTTCCAACATTGCTTCCAGGACCTTCTCAGCTCCTCCGTAATTGAACAGGTAGTCGTGAACAAAAGCTATTTTTGGCGGTCTCATCTTTGTATTATACAGGCTGCCAAAACTTCTTGACTCGGTATCTAATATGTGAGTTCATTCTTGTATGAGAAAGGGTTTTGGAGCTTTATTTTTTATCATAGCTGTGTTTTTTATAGCGGCTCCTTTTGCCTTTTATATCGCCAGTCTCAGGAACAGTTCGGAAGTAAAAGGTGTCTCTACTCCGGGTTACCCCAAAGGTTTTTCGGTAGTAGTCAACTCTTCACAGGGGACGTGGGATCTTTACCAATACGGATGTGCCGATCTTGATGAGTGCAGAAAAAGTTTATTCTCAGGAAAGAAAGTTTCTCTGACAAGCGGAGGGGCTGACAAGTCTTATACCCTGCCTTTTGTTGTCGCTCCCGGCTCTCAGGATGTTAGCTATGTAAAATTCTTTGTTAAACCGGGCTGGGGCTCTGCGCAGAGAATCTTCTCCATCGACATGGGTTCTTTCCCGGGTATGGAAAACGCGGAGTTTGAAGCAGAAGGAAAGAAAGTTAATGCCCTGATCATTCCCGTAAAGGCTTTTGAGGATTCCCACTTTACCGCCGGTTCCTTCTCGGATTAACTAAAGTATCGAATAATCCGCCCCTTTCAGTTAAAATTACTTTTATGGAAGTGATAAAACGCGACAGTGCGTTGTGGCAGTATATGCCCGATGAAATAAGAGGATTGCTCGAAGACGGGGAACTTATACTAAACTTTGTTCATGCACATCACCAGGAAGACAACATTTCCGATTACTCTTTTTTGGTTTTTCCTTTTGCAAAAGCCTACGAAGGATTTTTGAAAAGATTTTTCCTCGACATGAAACTAATCTCCAAAGACGAGTACTACAGTGACGACATAAGAATAGGGAGGATATTGAACCCGAACTATATTAAAGAAAAGAGCAACGTATTTGAAAGAGTGTGTGGCAAGGGGAAAGAAGGCAGGGATGTAGCCAGAAAGCTTTGGCAGGTTTGGAAAAGGGGAAGAAATCTGGTTTTTCACTACTTTCCGCATAACTATAGAAGACTCGGCTATGAGGAAGCTTTGGACATCATAAATGACATCGTTGACGCTATGCACACGTCAGTTACGAAGTGCAGGATCTGATTTCCATTTTCAGTTATATAATGCAACCATGAATGTTTCTGAGCCGAAAAAAGTTGCTGTAGGTATGAGCGGGGGAGTTGACTCTTCCGTAGCTGCTCTATTGCTAAAAGAGCAGGGCTACGAGGTAACCGGGGTATTTATGCAGTGCTGGGATGTGTACGACGACGGGTGTGCTGCGGACGAAGACAAGGCTTACGCTTTGCAAACCGCAATGGCTCTGGATATACCATTTAAAACGTTGGATCTCCGCGGCGAATACAAAACAAGAGTAATTGATTATTTTTATACTGAGTATGAAACAGGCCGGACGCCCAATCCTGATGTGATGTGTAACAAAGAGATAAAGTTCGGAATTTTTTATGAGTGGGCGATGAGAGAAGGTTTCGACTTTGTTGCCACCGGACACTACGCCGGGGTGAAAGAGCAGGAGGGAGAAATTAAACTTCTAAAAGGTGCGGATAAGGGCAAAGATCAATCATATTTTCTATACCGTTTAGGACAGGAACAACTCAGAAATACACTTTTCCCGTTAGGGGAATTGCACAAATCCGAGGTAAGGAAACTGGCAAAAGACAGGATGCTTCCTTCCTACAAGAGACCTGAAAGTATGGGGATATGTTTTATCGGGGAAGTTGATATTAAAGAGTTTCTGAAACAAAGGATTGCTGAGAAAAAAGGAAAAGTTATCACCTCAACAGGTGAGGAAGTCGGTGACCACGACGGTGTTTCATTTTTGACGATAGGGCAAAGGCATGGTTTCAGGCTGAAGAAGTATTTTGGAGATCCTATGTACGTCACCGCGAAGGATGCCGGGACAAACACGCTTACAGTGGGAACATACGAAGAGGCTTTAAGAGACACGTTCGTGGTGTCGGATCTGAGTTGGGTCGGCCGGGACCCCTTTACGGAGGGTGATGAGATTTCGTGTGACCTGAGAATAAGACATCAGGGAAAACTGACGCCCTGTGTGGTTAAAAAGTCCGGAGATGGCGCTTTAGAGGTCAGGAATTCTTCCAGAGTATTCGGTGTGGCTCCGGGTCAGAGCGCGGTTTTTTATAAAGATAACGAGGTTCTAGGGGGAGGGATTATCGTTTAGGGTTTCGAATGAAGCACCGACAATACGGATTTTGTTGGTAGTGAAGTCAACTCCGACTTTTAGAACAAAACTTTTAGTTTCCTCCCAATTTCCCGATGCATCTTCTGATTTATACAAAATATCAAATAGCCCTTGTTCATTTATTGTTACAGGTTGGTCATAGTTATTCCACGTGTTGCCGCCGTTCAGAGAGTAGACGGTAAGGGCGCCGTTACCTGAAAAAGATATTGCCGGAAAGCTGTCCACGGTTCCTTCTACCGGTTCGGGGGAAATATTTATTTGTGTGAAAATTATTCCCGAATCGTATTTCTCTCCGAAGGCTGCAAAATAACTGAAATGATCCAGTACCCCCTCAACAGTTCCTGAAACCGAATCGTACCTACTTATTATTTCTATCCAGGACGTTGCTGTGTCGTCCCACCTGAATATTTTTATGGTTTCAGGAAGAAAGCCAATGAGAACTTCCGGGGAGATTGTGATTCTTGCTCTGACAACGGCCTCTGCGGCTGATATGTTTCCCAGCTGGTCGGCCGTATTAATTACAAACGCTGTCCCCGCGACGTACTCCGAGGCTGCGGAAGGAAAATCCCTCATAGGACTTGGTGCGTGCTCCAGGGTTAGCTGCAGGAAGTTTTTCCCGGCGTCACTTATTATTTCGATGACCTTATTTCCCAGTGTTAAAGTTCCGGTGTTTACCAGAGGCGTGCTTTGCTTGCCGGGACTAAGAATTTTCCACAAATTTTTGCTAAAGGTTCCGGTGTGAGCTCCCAAAGAATCATCCCAGGAGAATTCCGACCACGGATCTGTGAGTTTTGAATAATCCCATCCAAAAGGGTCGGTCCTTCCGTGAGGGTATTCATCCGAGAAGAGTCCGTCCCCGTCCGTGTCTGAGACTGTCTCAAAATGTATATGAGGGCCTGTTGTGCGCCCAGTTAAGCCAACTTTGCCTATTTCGTCTCTATTATTTACCCGGACGACATTGCTACCTTGTACTAACGGGTTATTCTGCAAGTGCATATAGATTGTCTGGGTACCGTTTCCGTGATCGATTTTAATGGTATTTCCACAGTCTTTGCAGTAGTAATAAGTAGCATCTCCGTCTGCTGAGGCCAGAACAGGATCGCCATATTCCGCGTCAAAATCTATTCCGCTGTGAGAACTGTAGTAAACCGCCGGCATGCTGCCCGCTATTCCCTGATAAGTTAGCGTAGTCCGGCTGTACTCTCCGGGCTCGTTAAGGTAGCGGTACGCCAGGAGAGGGTACTGGTGGTCGAAGTATGAGTTTATTTTTTCGCGGAGATCCCATTCATTTAAAAGTTCCCATGGTGGGTCGAGAAAAGGAACAAACAGGTAACCGTCAACAAACTTTCTAAAGATTTTTCCGGAAGCGCTTAGTGCCATTAAGGTGTACGCCGAGGGTTTATAGGCCTCGAGGTCCATTATATCGACCGGATTTTGCTCCGGCAGCGAAGTACTTTCAGGATTTTTACCCCTTTCGAGGCCCGCGAGTACGTCATTTCCACTTACCGTGTAAAGGTATTGCCCCTGAAAGAGAATCTTTCTTGATGTGCGGAGGCCGGGAATATCTTCTTTGAACCAGGTCTCTCCGCCGTCCGGGGAAATAAATACTCCTTCGTACCCCGTACCTGAGGCAGCGACGTACGTGCCATTTTCCGTGAAGGAATAGATAGTAGCTCCGGCGAACACATCCAGGTCTGTCCACGTCTCCCCATTATCCTTGCTCAGAAAAACGGAAGTCTTTGTCGAAGCCAGAACTGTACTTTCGCGGCAAAACAGTGCGACTATTTCAGGATCCTCAGCCCACGGTCCTATGTTTTGCGACCAATTAACGCCGCTGTCAGGGGATACCATAAGGCCGTAATACCGTGTTCCCATGTAAATGTGATTCCCGCAGGCATCAACCGAGGTTATGTTATAAGCGGGCCCTAAATGTTCCCATTCAGAATAGGGGTAGCTACTGACGTACAGTCCACCGGGGGTAGAAGTAGTGTAAAAGGCACCCGCGTAGAGCTCCCCGTTTTTATATCTAAGGACCTTAATACCCTTTCCCTGCAGCCCTATCCTTGTCCAGTTACTTCCGCTGTCTCCGGAGAGATACACCCCGTTGTAGGGACTTAACCACATCCTGTCGTCGAATTCTCCTGCTATCAATCCTTCGGGTGTAACCTCTATGGTCGCTATCTTATTAGACGGCGCGGCGATGCTTTCCCAACCTGAAGCGGTTGCATTTCGAGACAGCAAAAGCGCCATAACAATAAGGAACATTCCTCTCCGCATGTTGTCCAATATAAATGTGAAGGGACAGTTTGAGTACAGAATAACTCCTACGGATATTAGAATTTTGGAATTTGGCGGTATAATGAGGCCGTGGATAAAAGGATGCTGATAGAAAAATTAAAAAGAAATAACTTAGGTCTCTCTGACGGGGAAATTGAAGGGCTGCTCTTTGTTTTGCTTTCAGGAGGCTCCCTGACCCAAACAACCGGACTTCCCAAAGAAACTTTGCGTGGTTTTAAGAAATCAATAGCGTCCTACTTAAGTGATGCAAGTGAAGGTGAGGCGGCTTTAACGGAAGAGGGGAAAGAGGAACTTAGACATTTAGGACTAAGACCTTATTTGTGGTCTTTCGGGGAACTTATGCGCTGTGATAAAGGGACAATTGAAAAATTCACGTCAATCCGGGAAGAGTACAAAAAAAGAGCTTCCCGTGAACTGGACCAATTCTATGCGTTGCCGGAAACCTCGGTCAAGAAGGCGCAGGTTATGATAGCGCGGGGAGAGGTTGTGGGTAAAAATGTAGCTCTAATAGGAGACGATGATTTGGTTTCCCTGGCACTAATTCTCCTGGAGGGCGGTTTTAGATCTCTTACCGTTTTTGATATAGATAATGACCTTTTGACTTTCATCAAAACAAAAACATCGAGTATGGGTATAGATAATGTTCACACTGTTCATTATGATTGCAGAGAAGAACTTAAAGAGGAGTATAACGGCCGGTTTGAGGTTGTACTCACGGACCCCCCTTATACCCGCTACGGAGCTGAACTTTTCCTGGAAAGAGCTTTGGAAATGGTCGGGGGCGGGGCGTCGGCCGGCAGAAAAATATTCTTCTTCTACGGGAATAGCTCCAGAACCCCGGAAAAGTTTTTGAAAATCCAGGAAATTATAAGCAGGGCAAACCTTGTAATAGAGGATAAAATAAGTAACTTCGCGCATTACAGCGGTGCCGAATCTATCGGATCCGCAAGCTCACTTTATATATTAAAAACTCTTCCTTCTACCACCGTATATAAAGGTATAAGGAAAAACCGCAAAATCTACACTCACGAGACAGAGAAGGAAGAAAGATTTCCTTTTGTGGACCACGTTGTTTTAAAAGTATTCGGGGTTTCCACGCTGATGCTGGAGAACAAGAAAAGAATGCTTGGGTTGCTCAATGACTTTTGTCGTACACACAGATTAAGAGTAGTGGATACCAAGATAACCGAGTTTAAAGGCAAGGGTTTTACGTTCGTTTATGTGCTATCCAATTCCAATCTTACGGTTCATACATGGCCTGAGCACAACGCCCTTCATGTAGATTTAATTACGTGCTCTCCGATTTTTGATAAACCGTCCTTGCCAAAGACTATTTCGGAACTATTTTCTACTGATGCGGTCGAGGTAAATTTCGTAGAGTAAAAGAGAATCTCCGGAGGGTTTTTTATGACGCCTACGGAGATTTTTGTTGCTAGACATGGACCAATTCAATCTGTTTGACCGGGAATAGTTCGATTTTTGTCATTTCTATTCCACGGATGGAATCCCAGGCTGCTCCGCAGTATTTGACCACCGCTATACAGCCGAATTCTTTCTCAACCCGCTTTCTCAGGTCCTCGTTCTGTAACTCGCTTCCGCGGACAATGCTTTCAGGCTGAGGGATTTCGTCAAAATAATTCTGATAATCTTGGCCTCCGCACGCAACTAAAACAAGCATTTTTCTCTCCTTTTTAAGTAGAATGCTTACTGAATCGTTTAGAAAACTGTAGCACAATATTGACAACTAATTAATATATTGCTATTTGTACTTTGCTAGTGTATCCTTTCTTCCGCGCACAATGATGTGTTTATATTGTTGTCGCCGTACTTTGAAATCCGAAGAGCTTTCAAGAACTTTAAGGCAAGAAGAACGCAAAATTCCTTTTTTTAACTAAGAATTTGATCCTGGTTCAGGGTGAATGCTAGCGGTGTGCCTAAGGT
>Ga0209417_1000678_pt1 | contig 74324 bp, 64 predicted proteins | sample RifGroF2_FD_184002 | JGI IMG/M metagenome (GOLD analysis project Ga0209417, IMG submission 184002) | Groundwater microbial communities from Rifle, Colorado, USA - Groundwater F2 (SPAdes) (version 2) | ecosystem: Environmental > Aquatic > Deep subsurface > Groundwater | place: Rifle, Colorado... | reverse complement strand
CCATTGCATTAGCAATTCTGCTTTTGTCTTTCTCATGTTCTTTTTCCTCCTGCTTGTTAAAATCGAACATGAGAAAAATTATCTCTCAAACTCTAGGAAAAAAAGATGGGTCATATTTGACGCTTACATCCCTGACTGTTAAGTCATCAACATGCAGAGGGTTTACAGGAGGATACTGATTCGGCTGCCCGATATTTGGAAAAAGCCTGTTCCAGAGCTTTCCCGATTCATCGGAAAATGAAAACCAAAAGCCCTTTCCGTTCAAATCCATCCACTCATTCAGCCCTTTCATCCCCAAAGGCAACAGTATAGATTTCGGATATCGGATTTTTGATTGCAGATTTAGCATATTATCCTAGACACTGAATTATTTTGTAGAGCCACAAATAGTTTTATTTTTCGCTGAACAATTACTAACATTCTGAGTTTAATTTTATTTTATTCGTAAAGGATTTTCTTACTTTGAGCACAGTTTTATATTTTAACCTTTTACTTTTCCATTCAGTTAAGTTTAACTCTTTACTCAATAGGAATTCTAAAAATGATTTATCATTAAATTTGCATGTCTGTGCAATACTAAGGAGGCGAAGGTATGAAGGAGTTAAGTCATTACCAAAAGCTCCTGAAATTTTCCGTTGTATAGCTAAATGCCTAATTGCTCTCTCGGCAGTATTATTATTCCAAGGTATTTCATTATGAGACAAGAATGTAAACATACTTTCTCGATAGCGCTTTAGCCTTTTCTGGAATTTAATGACAGTTTCTGAATGATAATCGGTATGATCTATGAACTTTTTATAAAACCTATCAATAAATTTATTATGTTTGTAAAGAATTTTTTTTTTAGCCCATGATGTTCTATATCGGAAAATATAGGAAACAAAACCTGACGGATAGAACAAGAGAATTCTTCGAGTTCCTTATTATTTGGTTCTTTCCATAGGTCATCATTTAAATCTCTAATAAAATGAGATAAACATTTTTGTTGTCTCCATGGCATTGAGTCATATCCAGCAAAAAAATCGCTGATCAGAACTCCATCGAATCCATTTAGAGTGTTTAATACAATAGAAGCATCTCGGGTTTCAGTTTTTAGAAAAAGTACAAAGTTTCCGTTAGTGAAGACCCAAACATATTGATTTATGCCTTCTATATTAATTTGCGTTTCATCGACATGCACAAAGGATGAAGTTCTAAGTGAAGATATTATATTTCTCTCTGTGTCTTCATGTAATTTGGCACAAGACTTTATAAAGTTACAAATGGTTGTTTTACTCATACTAATAGCGTACATTTCGGAAAGACTTTGGCATATAGCGCTATAAGGCATTCTAAGGACTATTCGTTGATTAATAGTCCAAGCTACAAGACCTGCTCCATATTGACTATTTTTTAATAAATCGATAATTGCAACTGGAGAATAGTATTCTCGGCAAATTGGACAACGGATTTTTGATCCAATATATTTTGTCACTAATCTCCGACATCCTTGTTTCCCAAAAGTAAGATCCACTACTTGAGCAGTAGCTTTTTTCTTATTTGGAAGATTAATTTTTCTATGGCAACGCGGGCATTTTAATCTTCTGCGGACATATATAATTTTATTAGGATGTAGAACAGGAAAAATCCTTTTTCTAATTTCATAGCTAATTTTTGATTGAGGTATATTGTCTCCTCTAAAGCTAATTTTATGGCGATTGTAATCGGCGTGCGCATACTTTACTATATTATCGAATGTTCCATGCAATATTTTTCCAGCTTCAGTCGATTGTAAACAAGCTCTGCCAATATAATCGATATTGACTGTTTTGTTAGGTGTTTTAAGCCTTGATACAAATTGAATAAGATTATGTAATGCAAAACAGTCTTCTCGATTGTAGAGGAGTAATTGTTGTTTAATATCATAGTCATTATTCTCCAACCAACGGTGCCACAAAATTAAAGCGTTTAGACCACTTGGATTTTGCATTGTCCATTTAGCTCCAATTATTGGCGCGATATCTTTAAGCCCATGCCCGAAAGAAGGGAAATAAATTTTTCCATGTAGAACTGAAGAGAAGTTGATAAATCTGGAAAGAATATCTTCTATATCATACTGATATTGGTCTGCAAATTTATGAATTACTTTTTCATCAAACGATCCGAAGTGATAGATAGGAATATTTGGATATTTTCTTACTTCTTGAAGAAAATTTTCATATGTTGCAATTTGTTCTTTTGAATTCCCTGCCCAAAAATTAATAAATGTCTCATTATCTGAATTTATCTGTAGTAAACCGATTAAAAAAAATGTGTTTCTATTTAAATCTCCCTCTATGTCAAGAATGAAATATTGTCGAGAATTCAATATTTCAGGTGTAACTTGGACGAATACTTTATTTTCTTTAATAGCTAAAGCATGCAACTGAGGTTGGTGAGGATAAACTGCGTTCGGGTTTCGTTTTTTATTTCTTCTTCTTGGTCTATAACATAATGCGAGCTGATCAATAGTCGAAATACCTTTTTTAAGCCATTTTGAGTATAGTTTTGGTGTAATGCAGGGAAGTAAAGAAATGGTGCAAGTTTCTTTGGCGATAATAAAACAGTCCTTTGAATAATCGCAACAATGACAATGTTTTTTCCATATGACAGGAGGTCCTGGAGTAGAAAGTGAAATTGCGCATAAGTTATTAATAGCGCCAAGTACTTCTTGTCTTTTAGTGTTAGCTTTGATTCTAATGAGTTTTTTATTGTCTATGTTATATATGTACCCAATATTTAGAGGGTTCTGATTAATCATAGATTGCACAATTGAAAAAAACGCTACAGCTCGAAGATAATATTCTTTTGTTTTATACCTTTTAAAGAAGAATAATGGCGCTTCTACAATTTTATTTGAATTAGTTTTTAGCAAAAAATCATAATTAGCTATAAAACGGTCATGTGATATGAACATATTAGGCTGAACTTTAAGACTCAATTTGAATTGGATATCGTTAATATGTTTTCTTATTTCAGCCTGTCCTATCGCTGACAAAATTGAGTCATATTCGCAGGGCTCTTTAGGTGGAATTTCTAATAGATCAAAATATCCTCTTCTATTGCATTCTACAAAATTACATAAAATTTCGGTCGTTATCTTCTTCATGAAGTAGTGCTTAAATTTAGCTATTTTAATCGAAAACTATATCACGAGTTCTATGTATTATAGTTTAAAATGCTCTTGTGATTCAGTTATGAATTACGGTTATATTCCCAGAAAATTAAGCTAGTTATGTGAACTTCCGAAATCATAAATCTGCAATCCGAAATGGAGTTACCTTTGCACTCTTCCCGAAGCATCCCCTTTTACGAGCGTGTCAATCTCTTCCCTGCTGACGAGGTTAAAATCGCCGGGGATGGTGTGTTTGAGGGCTGATGCCGCTACTGCGTATTCGAGAGCGCCTTTCATGTCTTTGCCGTCGAGCATTCCGCAGATGAGGCCTGCTGAGAATGAGTCTCCGCCTCCGACTCTGTCAACGATATGGATGTCATATTTTCTGGACTGATAGAAATCTTTGCCATCGTAGATGAGAGCTGACCAGGTGTTGTCGAAAGCTGAATGGGATTCTCTGAGAGTGGTAACAATGAATTTGAATCCGAATTTCTCTTTCATTTGTTTGAATATGCTTTTGTATCCATCGAGTTCCAAGTTTCCTGAATTTACATCGCTATGTCCGGGTTTGAACCCAAGTACTTTTTCCGCGTCTTCTTCATTTCCGATACAGATATCGACATATTTCATAAGGTTTGTCATAACTTTCTGGGCTTCGGTTGGAGTCCAGAGTTTTTTCCTGTAGTTAAGGTCAACTGACACGGTTACACCGTGCTTTTTGGCAGATTTGAGAGCTTCTTCGGTAAGGGAAGCTGCTTTTTTGCTTATTGCAGGAGAAATTCCAGAGAAATGAAACCAGGAAGCGCCATTAAAGATTTTATCAAAGTCATATTCATTGACATCAGCCTCGGCTATCGCTGAATTTGCTCTATCATAAACCACTTTCGAAGGTCTCATTGAGGCACCATTTTCAAGGAAATAAATACCGACTCTGTCTCCGCCTCGAACTATGTAATCGGTTTTAACACCATAATTTCTCAAGGCATTAACTGCGCTCTGCCCAATCTCGTGTTTCGGGAGTTTGGAAATGAAATAAGCGTCAAAACCATATTGGGCCAGTGCCACAGCAACATTAGCTTCTCCGCCCCCATAGCAGACATCAAAAGCATTTGACTGTACGAATCTTGTATAACCTGGACTTGAGAGTCTTAACATAATTTCGCCTAATGTCACGACTTTCTTCATACTCTTATATCTCCTTGGTGTGTTAATAGGATTTAGCTTAATTCCTCAATATCGGCCTTATCTTTCAATCTCTTGGTTGATAGCTTGTTTTTTATCAGTTCTTTTCTGCCAATAAAAGAAACTGTGATATCTCCGTAAATACCTCTAATTATTTTTGGGAAAGCTTCTTTAAAAGAAACCCCGTCAATCTCATTGATTAGATCGACTCTTATAGGTTCGACACCGAAAGTAATTACATTTCCTGAAGTCGAAAATAACTCTTTATCCAGTTCTTTCTTATTGAACCCGAATTCAAGAAGCGATTTGATTATTTTCTGAATATTGTCATTTGAAGAATCAAAGAAAATATCGATGTCTTTTGTAAATCTAGGATAACCATGGAAAGCAACAGCATATCCGCCTACTATCATGTATTTAACGCTGTTGTTTTCCAGTAACCTTAATAACTCTTTGAAGTCTTCCTGGATATGCATATAGGAATTTTCCTGCTTCTAAACGAAGTTTTTCCAAAACATCAAGCCTGAATTCAGGCGATTGAGCTTGCCAATAAACCCTGTCAGAAGCCTGCTGTTTTTTGTGGTTAGTTATTGTTATGCCTTTTTGCATACTATTCAGCTAAACAGGACTTTGAGGTTCTGACGGATTGTTTCCCAATCATGTGAAGCAATCTTTTCTTTTGGGGCTATCCATGTACCGCCGACCGCGCAAATATTAGGAAGAGCGAGAAAGTCTTTGTAGTTTTCTGCAGAAACGCCCCCTGTCGGGCAGAATTTCACATCTCCGTAAACGCTGGCATATGTTTTGAGGGCATTAATACCGCCAGCAATTGAAGCGGGGAAGAATTTCTGTATTGTGAAACCATGCATTTTAAGTTTCAGGATTTCACTGGAAGTCATTACTCCGGGAAGATATGGCGTTTTAGATGTAGCCGCATATTTGAGAAGGTCTTTTGTTGTACCTGGGGATACTACAAAATCGACTCCGGCATCTTCGGACATCCTGAACATCTCGGAACTCAGCACAGTACCGGCTCCCACTATGATATCGTAATCCTTATCTTTAAGCAATTTAATTGAGTCTAGAGCTCTCTCTGTCCTGAGCGTTATTTCAATAATTTTGCATTTATTTTCCAGGAGGATGTCAGCAAGCGGCAGAACATCCTGATAATTGTCGATTACTACAACTGGAACAATAGGGTTACTGTTGAGTGTTTTTAGAAAAGCATCATATTTATACATAAATTTATTCTCCAATCCTCTTTTTGGGAAAAGGGTTATTTTTATCCAAAAAATTCTCTATTCTTTTCTACTGATCTTTCGGAAGAGACCTGATATATTCTGCAAGTTTAAGATCATGTTTTTGAAAATGGTCAACATACCATTCATATATAAATTGTCTGAGTTCTCTTATATTGTCATTGCTAAAGCCATCAGAGGTTCTTATTTCTTTTGTCATTGTTTCTAATTTATTGCAAAAATATTCGTGACATTTCTTGTGTTCTTTATATGCAGGATAATTTTTCCATCTCATCAAGTACTCTTCGGATTCAAAATGTTCGATGGAATAAGACTGAAAATAATCGAGATATAAATTGATTTGATCAATGTCAATTCCCTCTTTGCAGGTTGCCAGAAAATTATTTAACCTTTCTATATACATTTTATGGCTAGTGTCAATAATTGGCAATCCTGTTTCAATCTCTTGTGAAAATTTAATTTCCTCAGTATCCATAATAACCTACAAAAAAAATCAACTCCCCCTGTGAATTTACCTCTACAGGTTTATATCAATATATTTACATATGCGTTTTATGTCAATATCGTCACATAAAACGCATTGTACTTATAATTACAATCTCTGCCACTCTTCGACTGTAGCCTCTCGCCCACCGGAGATAACCGGTTCTTTTTCTTTTACAATGTTTTTCACTTGAGCTAAATCATTATGAGAGGTTTTTATACACTTTTCAGCCATCAACCAATAATGTAGGTCAAATCCTGTCTTGCGGCCGTCTTTTTTCCATAATGTATATGCTTTTTGCATAATGCATTCCTTTACATCGGCTTTACAACAATTATTCTTACTCATGATACATTTCCTCCTATTTTGTCTTATTCTTGAATATGCAGCAGCATTATGTATGCCATTCTATTTTAACTCGTCGTATAATCTTGAGATACAGTTACATGTAAGCATTTGCATCAGTATTTAAAAACATTGAGCATTCAACCAAAGTTGATACATTTACGCATGGTTGGATTCATTAATAAAGAGGATTTGAGAAGAAGGTGATGTAATGAAGATAACAACTTGCCATTGATATATCAACTTAAATTGAGGTAGCTAAACTGATGTTTAGTAGTCTATTTTAAATTTAGCTGGCATCAGCAGTTGGAATATATATATCAAAGGTAGTTCCCTTTCCAGGCTCGCTGTTTAAAGTGATGGTACCTTTGTGATTATTCAATACCCGTTTTACCACGCTAAGACCTAAGCCTGTTCCTTTCGCACCCTTTGATGTGAAGAATTTTTCAAAAATCTTTTCTTTTATATCGGGCGTTATACCGCGTCCTGTATCTCTAATGGTAAGCTTTAGATATGAGCCGGATTTAAGTTCTTTTAAGGGGAGCTTATTCGGTAAGAGCGAAACTTCATCCAGAATGATATCCAGCTTTCCCCATTTCCCTTCCATGGCATCGCGCGCATTCAAGATAAGATTCAAAAGCATTTGTCCAATCTGTGAAGCGTCACCTATAATGGGGCGTCGCTGTTTTGGGATGACCGTGACAGAAGTTTGGGCAACATGTTTAAGAGAAGATTCAAGCATTTTCAGTGTTTCATGAATGATAGGAAGTATATCTATTACTTCATATTTTATCTCATTAGGTTTTGAAAAGGCAAGGATCTGCTTAGTTAGCGATGTTCCTCTTTTTGCGGCTGTATTTATCATTTTTATATATTCTATTTTCGTGTAATCTTCATAGTTTTTGCTCAGGAGAATATCTGTCAAACCTAAAATCGTGGCGAGAATGTTGTTAAAATCATGAGTTATTCCGCTTGCTATAGCTCCTATATCTTCTATTCTCTGAGAATGATAGAGTTGTTTTTCAAGATCCAGTCTCTCTTGTTGTTCCTTTTTAAGCAAAGAGATATCACGCGAAATAGTTGAAAATACCTCTATTTCCCCTTTAGCATTGTTGTGAGAAGAGATCACCATTGAAACCGGTATCTCATGTTTATTTTTTATGTTTATGAATGAGCATTCGCCCTTCCATGTGCCGTCACGGATGACAGCTGGAAGCATCTCCTCACAGATTTTTTTATTAGCCCATTCGGGATGGATTTCTGATAGCTTGAGGTTAGAAACATCTTCGTTTTTTCTGATTCCGCACATTTCTCTGCCGGCTGCATTTAAATAGATGATATTTTTATCCTTTGCATCCGCAAAGCCGATAAAGTCAGAACTTTTTTCAATTATAGAAATAAGTCTTTCTCTCATCTCCTCGGTCTTCTTATGATCAGTGATGTCATTACTGTAGATCAGGATGCGGCTGTTTGGGGCACTATAAATAAATTGTCCATACCATTTGTCGTTGTATTCAATTTCGCGATATAATGACTTTACTTTTTGTTTCTTTATTTTTTTTATGATGTCATTTAGATTTGCAAAAAATTCACATCTTAGGCAATTTTCATTTTCTAAAATGGGCAAAATACTTTTTGCTTCGGGATTTAAATAGTATAGATTGCACGCCTCATCAAGCTCAATAATTAATACAGGGCTTAATTGGGGAATTGAGGCAAGCTCTGCAATTCTTTTTTCAGCTTTTTTGCGTTCGGTAATGTCTATCCCCATCTCAAGTATCATCCTGGAGCCGTCCTTTTCAATGAAAGGGTAATCGTAAATCTCATAGTTACGGCCGTCTGGCCCAGTCCACTCCCAGAAGTGAGAAGAATTGGTTTTCATAACTTTGTATGTTTCGCAGTTGTCACAAGGGGCGTCTTTTTTGAAGAGGTATTCATAACAGCGCTTTCCATGTGACTCTCCGAAACGATCGCGGAAGAATTTATTGGCGAAAGGAACTCTATAATCCTTGTCCAGGAGAATGACATAAACCGGCAGAGTTTCAAGGACATCATAAAGCCTCTGGCGCTCTGAATCAAATTCTTTTGTTCGCTGTCTCACTCGATCTTCAAGTTCTTCATTAAGCTTTTTGAGTTGATCTTCTGCTATGAACCTTGACAGAGCCACAGACAGATATTCAGCCAGATATTCCAGGAAAGAAATAGCGTTACTGGAGAAATGTCCCTTGCTCTTGTCGTTGAACTGCAGCAATCCAAGAGACTCCCCTCTAGCATGCAGGGGGATTAGAGCTACTGACTCGTAACCCTCTATGATGCATCTGTTGCGGACGCGGATCTTGCGGTCTGTTTTACTGATGCTATTACATAATTGCGTAGCGCTGTTTGTCCAGAAGCTTCCTTTTGATGTAAAGTAAGGCGTGGAGGAATTGGACATGTGGCATATTACCTCACCGCATATACATTCTAAAGCGGGGTTGCCGGTATTATCGCGCAGTAACTGCCCGTCCTGATTCCTGGCGAATAAACTGTTTTCAAGGCAGACGAATTCTTTTGGAAAACCCCTTGTTTCAAAATAAGGATAGTCTTCACCGCTTTTTATCCTGATACCGACGGCATCGCAAGCTGATAGCTTCTGAAGAAAATCTGTAACTTCATGGATAAAGCTTTTAATATCAGTGTGAATATTCGCTATATTAAGTAATTTAGTTACAGCCTCGCGCTTATTTTCTTCCAGCTTCTGCTCTGTAATATCCTGTGTAAAGCCAACAGAACGGATAATCTTTCCTGTATTATCCTTGATATGCTCGCATCTTTCATGGACATAGCGTATTTCTCCTGTAGCTTTGAGAATAATCCTGTGAATGATTTCATAATTATCTTTTCCTTGTTTTATAGAGTTAGAGTATGCATCATTCACAGCCTTGCGGTCATCTGGATGGACGATCTTCAGAAATGCTTCGTAAGTGGCTTCAAATTCATGTGGGTGAAGCCCAAAAATACGGTAAGATTCATCAGACCATAGAAGGATATTATCTACAATATCAAGCTCCCAGCTGCCGAGATGAGCAATTGCCTGTGATTTAGCCATGAATTCTTTTTCTGATAACAGCAATTCCTCTGCCTTCTTTCGTCCATTTATTTCCAGTTGCAGTTTTGCCGTGCGTTCCTTTACCAAATTTTCAAGTTCCTCGCGGTGCTTCTTTAATTCTTCCTCCATGAGTTTGCGTTCTGTGATATCTTTAAAATTCAGAAGCACATAATCCTTTTTGTCAGTTCTTATCAGAGATGGGGTGATATCAGCAAAAAAAGTGGTTCCATTTTTCCGCCTGAATCTGACATCTTTGATTAACGGTTTTTCTTCCATATGTAATTTATCTATTTGTTCAAAAATGAACGGCAGGTCTTCCTTCGGATGAATATCAGATATATCTAAAGACAAAAACTCCTCCTGCTTATAACCCAGCATTCTGGCGCACGACGGATTACATAGAAAAGGTGTTCTGGTTCCCAAGTCAAAAACAAACATTCCGTCTTCTGCATTATTAAAAATAGCTTTAAATTTTTCTTCCGACTCTATCAGTACAGCATTCTGCATTTCTAATTCAATTTTATGCATTTGAAGTTTATGCAGGAGTTTTAATGTATTTCCTTCGGATATAGGAGTTGCTTTCGCTAACTGATTTTTTTTAGATTGCTTCTCTAGTTTCTGCCTTAGAGAAATGTATTCAGCCGATTTCTTGTTTCTTTCTTCCATAGTTTTCTATTTCCATACTGCATCATATGCACAGCGACATTCCAATTTCAGAACTCCTTACCTGGATAAACAATTTAACCTTAAGACAGGACATATAGCAGGAAATTAGACATGACACTTTTTCTATTTGGGCGCCTTTCTCCGAAAGCGCCGAAATCAACGAACGGCTGCTGAGAGCCATCCCACAAAAACCAATACAACGATGCGTCCAAAGGAGCCCTTCCTCCATTGGTTTAGTGTCATCCTTGTTGCCATCGGATCAAGATTCCTGAATTTAGGTTGCTGATTTTTTAATTTGTGGAAATTTCCTCATGTTCTGTTTAAGTCTAATACGAGATTCGTATTCTAGTGTATCTGATTATTCAATGCAAATTTTATGCTGAATGTTATAACTCAAGTTTCGGATTTGTAAATTATTTCAATTAGTTTATGTATAAAATATAACAAGAATTCAATGTCTTAATATGTTGCCGCTCCGATGAAGAGGAATTCCCTGCAAGAGGGCTTGGGTTGGGTAAGGTGTATTGCACACAAATACCCCGCTGTAATTGCAGCGGGGCGTTGGTGTTTATTTGTTCAATTTTTCGTTCAATAGCAACAGTCCTGTTTGATCATCACCAATCATTTTCAATTGAGTCATTACCTCATTGGTGCTTTTCTCTTCTTCAATTTGTTCAATTAAAAACCAATCCAGAAAAGATACTGTTCTCAAATCGTTTTCTGATATTGCTAACTTTGCTATTTGTGTAAGATAATGAGTAGTTTTTTCTTCAGATTCATATGCGCAAGTAAATATTTCTAACGCCGTATTCCATGACTTCCTGGGTTCCTGCAATGGCTTAAGAACTACCTGCTCATCTAAATCGGTAATATATTTCATTATCTTGTCTGCATGACTCTTTTCTTCATCGCTTTGTTTTTTAGTTAACTTGGCAAATCCATCAAGATTCTTGTAAGCAAACCAGTTTGCCATATCCAAATATAGGTAATAGCTGTTTAGTTCCTGGTTTACCTGAGTATTTAAAGCATCTAGTATTTTTGGGTTTATCATATCAGTCTCCTTTCTTATATTGATTTGTTAAAATTTCGGTTTTTAGATTTTAATAATTCCAGCTAACCGAGGAGAGAGTTGGCATTATCCCAATTTACAAGATACTTGAAGAAAGCATCCAGATAGTCTCCTCTGCGGTTCTGATAGTCGAGATAATAGGCATGCTCCCAGATATCCACGGTCAACAAAGGCTTTATATTATGAGCAATTGGAGTATCAGCATTGGATGTTTTCATGATTTCAAGCTTATTATTTTTGAGTACCAGCCATATCCAGCCACTACCGAATTGAGTTAGACCAGCATTCTTAAAGTTTGCAATAAAAGTCATATAATCCGCGAAATCAGTATTAATCATCTGCTCAATACATCCTGTGGGTTTTCCCCCGCCATTAGGCTTCATGGATTTCCAGTAGAAGTTATGGTTCCAGACTTGGGCTGCGTTATTGAAGATTCGGGATTGGGCTGTATTATTTGCTGTTTTTTTAATAATTGTTTCCAGTTCATCATTGGCAAAAGCTGTTCCCTCTATCAACTCATTCAGGCTTCTAACATAAGCGCTATGGTGTTTCCCATGATGAAAATCCAAGGTCTTTGCGCTGATATGGGGTTCGAGGGCATCTTTCGAGTATGGAAGTCTAGGTAGAATAAAAGACATAGTTCTTCTCCTTATTTTATTAAACTACTTTTTCATGTTGTTTATTCTCACAGCCAAAGATCTAAGCATTATGCATGCCAACAAGTATTATTTAATGTATATTGTTTATAGATAGTAAATAAAGACTGATCTAATGAGCTAAAGATTCAGAATCTTACCTAAACTAAAGTTGATATAAATATTGATTTAGTTTATGTTTCAAAGATTACTAAAGGCGGTAGAGAGGAACAAAACCATTTGTGCGTAAGGTTGAATTTGTGAAGATAATAAAATAAAGCTACATGAAAATAGAAAACAATTTAGTTATTGGTATAAGGATTATCGTGCGTGAATAATAAATTGAATATTACAGAAGATTTACTCTGCTCTTTTTTTAATTCTTTTACCTAAGGCCTGAGGAGATATTCTGAGTAGTTTGGATGCTTTTTGCTGATTGCCGTTGGATCGCTTCAATGCTTCATTACAAATTATATTATTGATTTGTTTAAAGGAAGGAAGGAAATTTAACTGCGAAACCCATTCGGCGCACTCCTTATCTTCTGAGTCAGATTGAGCATTTAGCTCTCTCTCTTCTTGTAAGTCTGTATCAATATATTCTCTGAAAGATTTAGCTGAAAGCATATTTGATTTGTTCTTGCTTATTGCATTATAAACCATTCCCTGCAGTTCCCTTACATTGCCCTGAAAGCGATAAGTCTTTAGGAGAGTTACAACATCAGGGTGATATGAAGGTGCTTTTATTCCCATATCCTCTGAAGCTTCAAGAATGAAAGTATTCAATAAAAGCGGAATATCACCAGCGCGTTCCCTAAGAGGCGGAAGATTGATCTGATGTGTGGAGAGTCTATAAAACAAATCTTTTCTGAATCCATCCGACTTCTTAAGTTCCGACACTTCTTTATTAGTTGCTAATATAAATCTGGTATTTGATCGCTTAGTAGTGTCGCTTCCTAACGGGGAATACTCGCGTTCTTGCAATAACCGTAAAAGCTTAACTTGAGATTGAAAATTCAAATCACCTATTTCATCGAGAAACAAAACTCCATTTTCTGCGTTATTAACAAGTCCTTCCCGAGAAGTCGATGCTCCGGTATAAGAGCCCTTGACATGTCCGAATAGACTATCAGAAAACATGTTATCATCAAGGCCTGCAATATTTACAGAAACAAATTTACCCTGAACATTATAAAGTTTAAAAAGAGCTTTTGCTATAAGTTCCTTTCCAGTTCCTGTTTCTCCAGTAATAAGAACAGGCTGCTTGCTGCAAGATATTGCTTCACAATATTTGAATATGGATTTCATCAGGTGGCTGTTTGTTATAATACCGGAAAATGCTTTATTAATATCTGAAAAATCAGAAAAAAGCTTTTTCTTTAATTCTAGGTTCTCCTCCTTCAATTCAAGGTTTTTAATAGCAGTAGTAATAATGCTGAGTAATCTATCTTTCTCGATGGGTTTAGTGATATAATCAAAAGCACCTTCTTTAATACATTTGACAGCAGAAGAAATATCATTCGAACCGCTTATGATGATAACTGGAATTAATGGATAGAGTGAGAGGATCTGATTAAGTATTTCATTTCCTTGAATGTATGGCATATTCAAATCAAGAAGCACTAATTCAATATTGTTTTTCTTCAGAATATCCATGACTTGTCTTGGATCGTCACAGCTTATTACATTCTCATACCCCGAAGAGAATAATAAACTCTTCAACATATCGAGAAAATCAGGATCATCATCAATTATTAAGATTGAACTCGAGAGATAAGCTTTATGCTTTATACCTGACATAATAATCTTTTCCTTAGTCTCTGATATTTAGTTAGTGCTATTATTTTGTCACTTTCCTAACTCATGAAGCACTATTATCGCAAAAGTATAGTTGCCAGCTAAGGAATCAAATATACTCTCCCATAATAGTTTGCATTAATGATATCTGAAAGAACAGGTAAAACAAGTTCTGTTTCGATAATACTCTTTCAACCTAAGTTGATATTATAGACTAAGCCACAGATGTTTATTTCATATCAGTCTGAAGAAATAAATTTTCAGACACACGAAAAATAGAGTTTCACATTCTATTTATCTTTATTTTGAAACAGGAACAAAAGTCTTCTTGTATCAACTTAAGTTTAGATAACTCTAAGAACTACGAAAATGCTCTAAATGGCTAAAATATCTTGTCTATAAGTAAGATATGACAAATAATAATTTTTGGCATGTATAATGCTTATTTATTTTCTCGGTTGTGTAGCGATACTAAGACTGAAAAAGCTAAGGAGTTGATTGAGGAAATCAAAAACTTGGAAGTCGATGAAAAAATATAAAAAATTAATGAGAAAAGGAGAAATTATGAGAGCAATGACAGAACAAAATCTTATTGACGCATTTGGTGGAGAAAGTCAGGCACATATGAGGTATCTGAAATTTTCTGAGGTTGCAAGTCAAGAAAAACTACCAAATGTTTCCAGGCTGTTTTCTGCGATTTCCCGCGCAGAAATAATACACGCGCACAGTCATTACAAAAACTTATCACACTTAAAGGGTGGAAGGACAGCTAATAGTGGAGCCACCTTCGGCCCTGGTGATACATTGAAGAATCTTGAACTGGCATTAATGGGTGAAACTTTTGAAGTCGAAGAAATGTACCCTGTTTACATTGAAGTAGCAAAATTCCAGAAGGAAGCGGGCGCATCCACCAGTTTTGAAAGAGCTTTTGCTACGGAACAAATGCATAAGGCGTTATTTGAAAAAGCGATAGCTGCTGTGGGAAAAAGAAATGATGTCGAGCTCAATAAAGTACATGTATGCTCGGTCTGTGGTTATACATTGGAAAATGAAAGCGCGCCAGAGATATGTCCTGTCTGCAGCGCAAAAAAGGAAAAATATATTAGTTTTTAGCAACTAGATAAACTTGAGGTAACTAACTAAAAAAGGCGGAGTATTTAAGGTGATTCTGCCTAGGTCTTAAAAAGGGAAGCAAAAATAGAAATAAAAATTGAGTGAATAAAAGGATAGAGGTGATTTATATGATTAAAGATATTATCCCATTGTTCAAAAACAAAAGCGATCTGGTTAGAAGAAATGATGATTTCTTTTCAGACATGTACACTTCAATGAACAAAGCATTCTCAGATATAGTCAAAGAGTTTGGCTCTTATGAATTGTCCAGAAAAAAATTTGATTTCAATCCTAACTTTGATATCAAGGAAACCGCTCACGGTTATGACATCAAAGCAGAGCTATCCGGGATGGATGAGAAAGATGTAGAGGTCTCACTTGAAGATAATGTCCTTAGAATCTCTGGAGAAAAGAAAGAAGAAGTTTCAGACAAGAAAGGCAAAAACCATATTTCTGAAAGGAGATTTGGCTCCTTTGAAAGAGCTTTTACATTGCCAACAGAGGGAGATTCTTCAAAGATTAAAGCTTCTTTTTCCAAGGGAATCCTTTCTATACATGTTCCTAAAACACAAAGAGCAAAAATACATTCGAAGAAAATTGATATAAAAGCTGAATAATCAAAGAGGAGGAGACAAAATGAGTAATAAAAGAAATCAGGGATTAAAATTATGGTAGGGGCAACCCCGCATCCAATCGAAGATAAACATTATATAGAATGGATCGAAATAATTAATGTAAAATCTTTTCTTCTAAAAGGAAAAATATCTGAAGTTGTTTTATCGCAGGCTAAAGAATATGACCCTGACATGATTATTATGGGATCACACGGGCACGGTCCCATGTCACAGGCATTGTTAGGAAGCATAACAATGACTGTGTTAAAGAACACCAAATGTCCTGTATTGATAATCCCGTCCAGAGCTAAAAAAATAGAGTAGTGAAGGGCACATAAAAAAAGTGGAGATGGTGGCATGAACCCGAAAATTGAAGAAGCATTAAATAGACAGATTAATATGGAATTGTATTCTTCCTACTTATACATGGCAATGTCTGCATATTTAAAGAGATTGAACCTGCCGGGATTTTCGCATTGGCTGGAAATTCAGGCCAGAGAAGAGCTTGGGCATGCTCTCAGGCTGTCTAATTATGTATTAAACAGGGGAGTTTCAATTGTTTTTGAAAAAATTGCGAAGCCTCCTCATTCCTGGGAATCGGCGATGGAAGTTTTCAAAGCAGCGTATGAACATGAGCAACTTGTTACATCATGTATCACCGAAATTACTGATCTTGCCATCAGAGAGAAGGATTATACTACCAGTTCTCAATTGCAATGGTTTTTGAAAGAACAGACTGAGGAAGAAGCCAATGAACTTGAGATATATCGGCAGCTTAAGTCTTCCGATAATTCTTCTGAAGTGATTATAATGCTGGATAGAGAGCTGGCCAAAAGAGTATATGTAGATCCCAACGCACCTGTGATAAATGCCCAACCTTAACAAAATGTCAAAACAAGGAGAAATAAAATGAAAGTAAAAATTGATGCTGATATATGTATTGGATGTGGTCTTTGCGCAAATACCTGCCCGGAAGTTTATCAAATGAAGGAAGATAAGGCGGTAGTTGTCGTAGATGTCGTGCCTAAAGAAGCCGAAGAGAGATGTCAGACGGCACTGGATGACTGCCCTGTTACAGCAATAATGTCGATTGATTAAACTTAACAAAATTTAGTCTAAATCATAACAATCACAGGACGGAGGAAGTTAAAATGTTTTGTTATCAATGTCAGGAAACAGCTTCAAACAAAGGATGCAAATTTGCAAAAGGTGTTTGCGGAAAACCAGCTGATACAGCCGAACTCATGGATGTGCTTGTTCATGTCTTGAAGGGAGTCTCGCTCGTTCTTGAAAGAAGAGGAGAAGACAAGATCGACAAGGAAGTTGGCAGGTTCATGACCAAAGCCCTCTTTACTACAATTACCAATGCAAACTTTTCAAACAAGGCAATAATGGCCTGCATAGAAGATGCTTTTGAAATCAGATCAATGCTCATTAAGAAGTATGGTACATGCGGAGGCGGTTGCGATCCATTCATATGGTATGCCACTACTGAATCTGATATGCTTGCAAAGGCAAAATCGGTCGGCGTCCTTTCTACAGAAAACGAGGATATCCGTTCTTTGAGAGAACTTCTTATTTACGGAATGAAAGGACTTTCTGCTTATGCTGAACATGCCTCTGTGCTTGGGTATGAAGACGAAGAAATATATGCTTTCCTTGTAAAAGGACTTGCTTCGACGACGAAAAAACTTTCAGTAGATGAGATGATTGCTCTAGTACTAGAATGCGGCAAAACAGCCGTTACTACAATGGCTCTTCTTGATAAGGCAAATACAACAACTTATGGCAATCCTGAAATCACAAAGGTAAATATCGGCGTAAAAAATAACCCCGGTATCCTTATCTCAGGGCATGATTTGAAGGATATGGAAGAACTCCTTGAACAGACAAAAGATACGGGAGTGGATGTTTATACTCATAGCGAAATGCTCCCTGCCAATTACTATCCGGCTTTCAAAAAGTATCCACAACTCGTCGGAAACTACGGCGGTTCATGGTGGCATCAGAATTCCGAATTTGAAGCATTCAACGGCCCAATTCTTATGACTACTAACTGCATAGTGCCTGTTAAAGATTCTTACAAGAACAGAATCTTTACCACCGGAGCAGCAGGTTACCCTGGCGTAAAACACATTATCGACAGAAAAGAAGGCGGGCGAAAAGATTTCTCAGAAATCATAGCTCTTGCAAAGACATGCCCAGCTCCGACAGAAATTGAAAAAGGCGAAATCATAGGCGGGTTTGCCCATAATCAGGTAATGGCTCTGGCTGACAAAGTTGTCGCAGCAGTCAAGTCAGGCGCGATAAAGAAATTCGTTGTAATGGGCGGATGCGACGGCAGACAGAAAGACAGGTTATATTTCACGGAAGTAGCTGAAGCTCTCCCGAAGGATACAATCATCTTGACCGCAGGATGCGCAAAATACAGATATATTAAGAAAAACCTTGGTAATATCGGCGGTATTCCGAGAGTCCTTGACGCAGGGCAGTGCAATGACTGCTACTCACTGGCAGTTATAGCTCTCAAGCTCCAGGAAGTTTTTGGACTAAAGAACCTGAATGATCTCCCGATTGCTTTCGATATAGCTTGGTACGAACAGAAAGCTGTAGCTGTTCTGCTTGCCCTTCTCGCTCTCGGAGTAAAGGGACTCAGACTTGGACCAACAATCCCGGCTTTTCTCTCTCCGACTGTCGTTGATGTCCTCGTTAAAAACTTTGATATCAAACCAATTACAGATGCCAAAAGCGATGTGAAAGCCATGATGGATTGATTGAGATAGGGACGGCTCTGGCATCGATAAGCTGTTAGATATGATTATTCTAGCTTAGAATTTAATTAAACTACCTCTCTTTTGCTTGAAAATAGTGAGCTATTTTTTTGAAATGATGCTATAATAGTAGCAAATATAAAATAGGATTATTAATTATGGAAAATTTAATAGAGAATAAGTGTGTTCCATGCAGTGAAGGAGAAGAGAGGATTCAGGATTCTGAGCTATCTGAGTATTGCCTTCAGATTCCTGAATGGAAGATAATTGAAGAAGATGGAATCAAGAAACTTAAAAGAAATTTTAAATTTAAAAACTTTATTGAAGCGTTAAGGTTTACAAACTTGGTAGGAAACGCGGCTGAAGAAATGCATCATCATCCTGTTATTCTTACACAATGGGGTAAAGTTGAAGTGACATGGTGGACTCACAAGATCAAAGGGCTTCACAAGAATGACTTCACCATGGCTAATAAAACGGATATGCTTATAAACTCATTTTTTCAGTAAAAAAGTAATGATGGGAGGATGCTATGAATAAGAGAAAAATAATGGATAATATTTTTTGGATGGGTGTTATAGATTGGAATCGCCGGCTATTTGACGGTATGATCCCTATTCCTGATGGAACTAGCTATAATGCTTATTTGATAGAAGGTTCAGAAAAAACTGCGCTAATAGATACAGTAGAATCTGAATGGTCAGAAACATTGATGAAACAGCTTTCAAATGTAAAGAAAATTGACTTTGTCATATCTAATCATGCTGAACAGGATCACTCGGGAAGCATACCGAATGTACTTGAAAAATATCCTGAATCTATTTTAATTTGTTCGCTTAAAGCAAAGGACTTACTTACTGCTCATCTCAAAATAGATGCCGAAAGGATACAAACTGTGGAAGACGGAGAAGTTCTTTCATTGGGAAACTGGACTTTGAAGTTTATCTATACTCCTTGGGTTCATTGGCCGGAAACGATGTCAACTTACCTTCAGGAGGAGAAAATACTCTTCTCATGTGATTTTTTCGGTTCTCATATGGCTACTACTGAGCTCTTTGCCGGAAATAATCAGCAGATTTCAGATGCGGCAAAAAGGTATTATGCAGAAATAATGATGCCTTACAGAAAAATAGTCCAGAAGAATTTAGATATAGTTAAGAATTTTGATATCAAATATATTGCGCCTAGCCACGGTCCAATATACGACGAACCTGAATTTATCATATCAAAATACGAGGACTGGTCTTCCGATAATGTAAAAAACTTAGTAGTAATACCTTATATTTCCATGCACGGCAGCACAAAAGAGATGGTTGAATATTTGGCTTCGGCTCTGGCAGACAAAGACATTAGATACGAAATATTCGAGTTAAATGTAAGCGATATTGGAAAACTGGCAATGGCTCTGGTTGATGCGGCAACAGTTGTAATCGGTACTCCTACTGTAAATGTCGGGCCTCATCCGAAAGCTGTATATGTAGCTTCGGTAATGAGTGTTTTGAAACCCAAACTCAAATACGCGGCGGTGATAGGTTCTTTTGGCTGGACCGCCCATGCAGCACAAAATATATGTGACATAATAAGCAATCTGAAGCTTGAGATGTTGGGCAATGTGTCAGTAAAAGGAGTTCCGACAGCATCTACTTACAAGGAGCTGGATGCCTTGGCTGATATTATAGCAGGGAAACACTATTCTCTAATGTCTAAATAAGTATTTGGTGATTAATCAATGTCATTGAATTAAGAGCAGGTAGGGCGTGTCTCTCCGAGACCGCCGAAGAAGATTATATGTATTTCGGACGGCTACGGAAAGCCATCCCTACCTTAATTCAACCGCATTGGGTGATTAATAGTTAAAGGTGAAAAAATAGCTAAAGTTAAGCATTAACTTTTGAGATTATAGTATTTCAGTACTAAAAGGAGGCAATATGTCAAATATTTTTAATGAACTTACTATCATGCTGGCCGGTGAAGCAGGAGCTGGCGTGCAATCAACAGAGGCGATACTTCTTTCATTGATAAAAAACGCAGGGTACAATGTTTTTGCAACGAAAGAATACATGTCCCGTGTAAGAGGAGGGACAAATTCTATAACCATAAGAATATCCGGCGATCGAATATTCAATCAAAATGGTGAGCCTGATATATTCATACCTTTTGATTTGAACGCTTATGAAAGGTATAAAAATGATTTGTCAGCAAATACTTTGACGATTGCCGACAAGAAAGTAATAAATAATGAAAATATTTTTGATCTAAGTTTTAACGAAATTGCTTTAACGGTTGGCGATAAAATATATTCAAGCATGGTTGTAACTGGAACTGTTTGCGGCATCATAGGAACCGAAATAGAAGATCTTAAACTTCATATAATCAAACGCTTTGAGCCAAAAGGCGAGCAAATAGTATCAAATAATATAAAAGCTGCTGAGGCAGGTTATGAAGAAGGACGCAAGATTGTTAAAAATTCAGAAATGGAAATTCAAATCAAAAGAAGCAACAATGTAAGAGATGAAATTCTTCTTTCCGGTTCTGAATCAATTGCTCTTGGCGCTTTAGCTGGAGGATGCGACTCAATTTTCTCATATCCTATGACGCCTGGAACTGGAGTTTTCACAGCTTTGGCTTCGTGGGCTACACAAGCAGGAGTTGTTGTAGAACAGGCTGAAGATGAAATTGCGGCAATTAATATGGCTATTGGCGCATGGTATGCGGGCGGCAGAGCAATGGTATCAACTTCCGGAGGCGGTTTTGCTCTGATGACTGAAGGAGTTTCTCTTTCAGGAATGACTGAAACTCCTGTAGTGATTCATTTGGCTCAGAGACCCGGCCCGGCTACAGGATTACCTACGAGAACTGAACAGGGGGACTTGAATTTGGGTCTCTATGCAGGGCATGGAGTTTTTGCAAGAGCTATTTTTGCCCCGGGTTCCCTTGAACAGGCGTATGAACTAAGCAGACATGCTTTTGAAATTGCAGATAAATATCAGTCTCCTGTTATTATACTGACAGATCAGTACTTGACAGATGTTTTCTACAACTCACCTGAATTTAAATTATATCCGTCACCTAAGAAGCATATAATTGAAGCTTCAGAAGGATATAAGAGATACGACATAGGTCAAGGAGTTTTATCTCCTCGCGGCATTCCAGGTTATGGAATAGGCAGAGTTTGCGTCGACTCAGACGAACATGATGAATCTGGAAGGATAACTGAAGACCTCAACGGAATCAGCCTTAAAATGAAAAATAAGCGCTTTATGAAGCTCAGCTTGCTTAAGGAGGCTGCTCTAGTACCGGATCTGTACGGCTGCGATGATTATGAAACACTGTTTGTTTGCTGGGGATCGATTCTTTCGATAGCCCAAGAAGCTGTTTTAAAATTTGGCAAAAAGAGCGCACTGCTTCATTTTAAACAGGTTTTTCCAATATCAGGCGAAGCTTCGGATTTTTTCCGAAAAGCAAAACAAATTATTATGATAGAAAATAATCAGACTGCTCAATTCAAAAATCTTCTTGAGCATGAGATTGGAATAAAAATCCCGATCTCCATTTTGAAATACAACGGGCTGCAATTTACTGCTGGCGAACTTTACGACAGAATAAAGGAGGTGGTATAATGAATGCTAAACCTTTTGATATTACCACTGATGTGGCATGGTGCCCTGGCTGCGGAGACTATGGACTTCGCAATATTATGCTCGATGTTCTGGCTGACTTGCATTTAAATAGCGAAAACCTCTGTTTTGTATCAGGTATTGGGCAGGCGGCAAAGTCCCCTCAATATTATGATGTAAACTATTTTAACGGTCTGCATGGCAGAGCATTGCCGGCAGCAGTTGGTATCAAAGCTGCTAACCCTGATATGAAACTCATTGTCCAGAGCGGAGACGGAGATATCTATGGTGAGGGAGGCAATCATCTCATCCATACAATTCGCAGAAACCCTGATATGACTGTGATTGTTCATGATAATATGGTCTATGGCTTAACTAAAGGGCAGGCCTCTCCAACCAGCAACCAAGGAATGAAAACTCCTATACAAACTGCCGGGGTTTCTGCTTTTCCCTTTAATCCGGTAGCTCTAGCCATAACAATGGGTGCTACTTTTGTAGCTAGAGGTTCTGTAGGCGATAAAGAGAAAACAAAAGAGGTCATTAAGGCGGCTATTCTACATAAGGGTTTTGCCCTTGTGGATGTATTTCAGGCATGTGTTTCTTTTAATAAGATAAATACTCATAAATGGTATAAGGATAACACTGGATATATTCCTGAAGAACATCAGAAAAATGATAGGTTGAAAGCTTTGTCTCTTGCTTTTTCAGAAGAGCCATTTTTCTTGGGTATTTTTTATCAAGTAGAAGGTATCAAGATCTTTGAAGACTTTATAAGCGTATATGAGAATTTACATGAGCCTCTCTATAAAAGGAATAGGAATATGAGTGTTATTAAAGAGATAATGGATCAAAAGAAATGAAGTATTAAATGAGGTAAAATCATATGAAACCTTTAACTTTTGCTGCTGAAATTGAGCTAGAAGGTGCAAAAATATATCGCAGACTTGCAGATAATTCTTCAAGTAGCGAGATTAAAGCTCTCTTTAACTTTTTGGCTGATGCAGAACAGGAACATTATAAGCTATTTATAGGCATGAAAAAGAATTCCAATATTGAATTGATTGATGACAGCACACTCGTTCAGGAAACTAGCGAAATACTGAAGAAAGTTGAAAAGAAGAGCTGTGGCGAGGGCTTTTTTCAATCGGATATTTATTTAGATATTCTGGAAGTAGAAAGAAAAGCGGCTGATTTTTATGAACGAAAAGCATTAACTTCCATTAATTCAGATTTGAGAGAAATTTATGGAAAGCTGGCTGCTGAGGAGAGGCGCCATCAATACCTGATTGAGAGTTTAATAAGGTTTGTCAATAATCCTGAAATTTGTCTCGAAGAAGGTTTTAAGGAGTTGTTAACATATATTCCATTGGGTAAAGATGAAGTTATATCCTGAAAACAAGTTGAGCAGAAGTTCATTTCTCGGCAAATTAAAAAGGGGAAAACATGAGTTTTCCCCATAACATTTTATAAAGATCGACAAAATTAATTTACGATATGCGTACCTGTTTCGCCTTTGATAGCTTTGCCTAGGAATTCGGGAGAAGTAATAATTGCCTTCATTCCGCCATTTTCAAGGTACTGCACAGCAGCCTGAATTTTTGGAAGCATGCTTCCGGGAGCAAAGTGACCTTCAGCCATGTACTGCTTAGCTTCAGAAAGAGTAATATTTTCAAGGGCTTTCTGATTTGGTTTACCGAAATTGAGATAAACTTTTTCTACGCCAGTAGAGATGATCAGAACATCTGCTTTGAGATTAACCGCAAGCAAACTCGTGGCAAAGTCTTTATCGATTACGGCGTCAACTCCAGTAAGAGATTCATCCTGGTTTTTGAATACCGGGATACCTCCGCCGCCAACTGCAATAACACAGAATCCTACTCCAAGAAGACTCTTGATAGCCTCAAGCTCTACAATTTCTATAGGTTTAGGCGAAGCTACCACTCTTCTGAAGCCTCTTCCTGCATCGCTTACAAATGACCAATCAGGGTTTTTTGCTTTGAGTTCGTTGGCCTGAGCTTCAGTTACGAATCCCCCTATGGGCTTCGAAGGTTTCTTGAAAGCTGTATCGTTTTTGTCGACAATTACCTGAGTCACGACTGTAACAGCAGATTTGAGTTTACCTCCATCCATGAGCTTTCTTTTCTTAAACTCATTATCAAGAGCCTGTTGAATCTGATAACCGATAGCGCCTTGCGTATCAGCATCGCAACTGACTAGTGGTACATCATGCATATGAGCTACTTCAGCTGCTATTTCTGAACGCCTGAGAATAAAACCTACCTGAGGTCCGTTGCCATGAGTTACAAGTACATTGTAACCTTCTGCGATAAGGTCTGCAATGTGATTAGATGTTTCACAAATTGCACTATATTGGTCTCCGACAGTCTGATGTTTACTGTCTGCAATCAGAGAATTGCCTCCGATTGCAACTATTGCTAACTTTTTCATAATACACCTCTGTATTTTTATAACAGATTACTTGCAGTATTTGGCGGTATAAATATCCGGAATAGCAGCATACATTGCGGCAGCTTTGACAAGCTCGCTCTTCCATGTGCATTCATTAGGAGCATGAGCCTGGTCTTCATGTCCGGGGCCAAAGCCTACAACTGGTATTCCATAGCGACCCATAATTGATACGCCATTTGTTGAGAATGTCCATTTATCAACAACAGGTTCTGCGTTGAAAAGGCCTCTATAAGCTTCGACTGATGAAGCGCAGGCCGGGTGATCAGCAGGAATAACCCATGTCGGGAAGAAGCATTCTGTCGGATAGACTAAACCTGTGTATGAAGGTCTGTCATACTGATACATAGTAACTTCGGCATTAGCTGCTTTAACAGAGGGGAGGTTTTTGATTTCCTGAATAGCTGACTGCCAAGATTCTCCGTCTGTAAGCCTTCTGTCGATAGAAACCCAGCATCCGTCTGCTACAGCGCATCTTGAAGGAGAAGAAAATCCACATTCGGAAATCGTAAGTGTTCCTTTCCCTAGGAATTCATTGTAATGGAGATTTTCATTTAGAGCCTTAAGTTCATTGATAATCGGACCCATTTTATAGATTGCGTTTTCGCCTCTTTCGGGAGCTGAACCATGGCAGCTTATTCCATGTGTGGTAACCTTTATTTCCATTCTGCCTCTGTGTCCTCTGTATATCCTGCAGGAGGTCGGTTCTGTACTTACTACAAATTCTGGTCTGATTTTGCTCTTTTCAACTATATATTGCCAGCAAAGTCCATCGCAATCTTCTTCCTGAACTGTTCCTACCATAAGAACTGTAGCATCTTTGGCTAATCCCAGATCCTTGATTATTTTGCCTGCGTAAACCATTGAAGCCATACCGCCTTCCTGATCTGAAGCGCCTCTGCCTATAATTATGTCGCCCTCTTCATGGCCTTTATACGGATCATATTTCCAGTTTTTGATTTCTCCGACGCCTACTGTGTCAATATGTGCATCAAAAGCTATTAGATGTTTTCCATTCCCCACATAACCCAGAACATTGCCCTGAGGGTCAATCTCAACTTTATCGAAACCAACCTTTAGCATTTCTTCTTTGATTCTGAGAACAACATCTTTTTCCTGGCAGCTTTCGCTAGGAATTGCAATCATGTCTCTTAAAAACTTAGATATCTGTGGTTTGTATTCTTCTGCTTTTGCCGCGATTTTCTTGTAATCAATATTCATATCTCCTCCAATTGTTTCTAGTTATTAAAAATGCCCTTTTTTTATAAAGATAAAATTTATAAGATAGATGCTAAGTTACTTTGAACAAACAAAATACTAAAAAAAACAAGAAATTTATGAGTGAAAACTAATTGCTGCGATTAGACATTAAGTCTGGGTTCAATATTCTTCCTTTTCCAATATATTGATCTTCTTGATCTTTTGTTCCGGCCTTAATTGTTTCAATAATTCGTATGTGCCAATCTGACTTCTACTCTCGATGTTTCTGAATTGAGATTTGTGGTAAGTGCCATTTTGTTTAAGTTTTCTTCCGTTGTAAGAATCATTGAGTTGAAGATCAAGAATTTTCCAAAGGAAATCCTGAATAAATTTTTCTTCTACAGGATAGAAAAGCTCTATTCTTCTATCTAAGTTTCTATTCATCCAATCTGAGCTGGACATGAAATACTCAGGATTACCGTTGTTTTCAAAATAGTAAATCCTGGTATGTTCCAGATAACGGTCAACTATGCTTATTACATTAATATTTTTACTTGATTCCTTGCAAGGTCTCAGACAGCAAATACCTCTTACAAGAAGATCAATTTTTACACCGGCCATGGCAGCCCTGTGAAGATGTTCGATAAGCTCTGTGTCAACAAGTGAATTCATCTTTGCGATAATTCTTCCTGGCTTATGCCTGGTAGAATTCCTTGCTTCCCTGTCTATAAGGCTAAGGAATTTCTCTCTTAAGTTAAACGGTGCAGCAGCAATTTTCTTCCATATTGGAGGTTCCGAGTACCCTGTCATTACATTGAAAAGTGAAGATATATCACTGCAGATTTCAGGATCATTAAGAAATAATCCCATGTCAGTATAGACTTTTGCTGTGGTATCATTGTAGTTGCCTGTTGAAAGATGCAGATAACGCCTGATAGTGCCTTCTTCCCTTCTTACAACAAGGAGCGCTTTGCAGTGGATTTTAAGCCCGGCTACGCCGTATATGACATGAGCTCCTGACATTTCCAGCCGTTTTGCCCATTGAATATTTCTATATTCATCAAAACGGGCTTTAAGTTCTACTATAACGGTAACCTGCTTGCCATTTTCAGCAGCTTTTAGCAGGGCATTTACTATCGGTGAATTACCGCTTACCCTATAGAGAGTCTGTTTAATGGCAAGGACATTAGGGTCATTGGCGGCTTCTTCAAGGAATTTTACTACATAATCAAAACTTTCGAAAGGATGATAGAGAGGGATGGCATGCCATTCTGAGATGGCTTCAAAAAGGGATGTATAATTTTCGAGAGCCGGAATCTTGAGAGGTTCTATTTTTTTATCAACGAGACCTTCTCTTGCTACCTGAGGTATGAATTCAAAAAAGCTGGCAAGGTTTAAAGGTCCGTCGTATTTAAAAATAAGTTCATCAGTTATGTCCAGTTTTTCCTTGAGCCATTCTTCAAGCAGCGCAGAAGAGCCTTTTTGTATTTCTAGCCTGATAGCGCTTCTTTTTCTTGTTGATTTAAGGGTTTTTTCCATGTACTTAAGAAGGTCGGACTGTTCTTCGTCTTCAATATCGAAATCCATGTCCTTGGTAATTCTGAAAGGAAAGAAATCAAATATTTCGCATCCTTCGAAGAGTTTTCGCAAATTCACCATGATAAGCTCTTCAAGGAAAATAAATGCTTTCCCGGGTTCAGTATGATTTATTGGCACAAAACGGGATATTGCAGAAGGTACTTCGACAAAACCGTATGATTCGAAATCTTTCGAAGGTCTTTTGAGCCTGACGGCAATTTCCAGAGCTTTATTATTAAGAACAGGAAAAGGATGCGTAGGATCAATTCCTATTGGTGTAAGAATGGGCATAATTGAATGTTCAAAATGTTCCTTGAGCCTGGCTTTTTCCGTGGCAGAAAGGTCATCATATTTCAATATGTAAATGTTGTTTGCCTCGCATTCCGGCAGTATGTACTCTTTATAATGGTTGTACTGTTTTTTTAACAGCATTTTTGTTTTTAAAAGTACAGCAGAGAGCTGCTCTTCGGCATTCATGCCTGTATTGTCATTGATGTAAATGCTTGACTCAAGCTGTTTTTTCAATCCGGCTACTCTAACCATGAAAAATTCGTCCAGATTATTACTGAAAATCGCAGAAAATTTAAGTCTTTCAAGAATAGGGTTATTCTTGTCGAAAGCCTGATCGAGAACTCTCGAGTTAAAACTTAACCAGCTTAGCTCTCTGTTTATGAAGTGATCTTTTGTAATTTTGTAATCTGAAAAATCTTCTTTCATCTTCCTGTAATCCTAACTTTATATCCAAAAACTTCTTTAAATAAATTAGCTTTCTGTTTAGCTGCCCAGTTTTCAAGAACGGCATCGACGATCCCGTCAAGAATAATTTCCATTACTTTTTTTCTGTGATCAAATTTAATTTTGGCAATCTCAAACTTATGGATAAAGTCTAGGGAATCAGCTATTCGGAGTATTGCCGCCAAAGCATTGACTTTTACTTTGTCTTCGGAACCGAGAATCTGATATTCAGAATGAGTATTTTTAGGAAAACCTCCTCTGTGGTATCTAGCTATCAGGGAAATGATTTCTATATCCTTTGATGAAATTCCTGGAATGTGCGCGTTTCGTATGAGATAATAGCTGTGCTTATGATGTTTTCTGCTGCTGACATAGAGCCCTATGTCATGAAGATAAGCAGCCACACTAAGGAGCAAAGCGTCCTTTTCATTCAGGCCATGAAGGAAATGGGTATTCTCGAAAATGTGCATTGACATCGAAGCAACCATTGAAGCGTGTTTAGGATCATAAAAAAATTTCTCTCCAAAGCTTTTTACTGACGAAATAATATATGGAGTAAACGGGTCATGTTCATTTTTCAATTCTCTTATGAAATCACTGACAATAGCGTCTCTGGTACTGATATCAGGAATGATTATTTTTTCAGCGTTGGACGCATGGAAGAAGTGATATAGAATTGCGCAGCAAGGTTCGATACTCTGCGCTAAAGTATCTGAGATTCCCAGTTTTCCTGCTATTTCATCGGTTTTCATCTCTGAAATCTGAAGATAAAGATCATCAAAATTTGCTATATCGATAAAACGCATGCCATTTTCATCTAGCTGCATTTTGTCTGATAGTCTAAGAAGAGCCCGTACAGAAGAACCTACTCCAATCATTATACCGTTTTTGAAATTAACTGTAGAATGAGCAAGCATATCCTTTGCAGATGATTCAACAAAAGGTTTGATGACTTCTTTGAGATGGATATTCGCCAGAGGTCTTTCCAGTTCCTCTAAGAGCCTTAGAGAACCTAATCTTGTATTTTCTGAACTTTTAAGAATGCCTTTTTCTACAAATGAGACAAGTGTGGCTCCTGTTCCTACAGAACATATTAGTGCATTCTTTTCAGTAAAAAGAGGCGATTGCATGAAGGAATTCTTAATTGCCATAAAGAGGAGCCGCGACTCGAGAGTCGAATCAAGCTCCTGAAGCCTTATGCCGCTTAATTTTTCTACTCTTTCAATAAAAATATCACTGTTTGAGGCCTCCCTTACAGCCGAAGTAGCAACAGCTTTGATATATTTCACATCATATTCTTTAATTACAGCAGAATAATCTTTAAGTATTTTTCCTATAAGGAAAGTGTTTTGAGTGCTTATTTTTCCTCTGGTAAAAACATCAATTCCAAGCGGCGCTACATTCGAAAGTTTCTCAAGAGTTTCGTATTTTTTCCCTTTTGAGGAAGCCTGAACTATTTCTAATCTGGCGAAATGGGCTCCTACATCTATTACGGCTATTGGACTTTTAAAATTAACCATAGTTTTATTCTTTAAAATTTATTCAAACCAAATATCATATCATATCATATCATATCATATCATATCATATGGGAAGCAATCTGACAGCAATTTTTCAAATTAATAATTTTCTGAAAGCAAGGAATAAGATAAGAGTGAAAATAAAAAGCCCGATCCAAAGACCGGGTTTTCTATTTAATAATAATGAAATTTTATTGAACCAAGTAGACTCCTGCCGCAACAGCTAGTTTTTTCCCGTTTACTTCGACAGATTTCACATATAAATCTTTAGGTTTTATATCATTTGTTCCAGGTACCACAGCTGCGCTTCTTACCCAGCCAGAGTTAGAATCCTGTAACAGCGCGTAAATATCTTTTATTGGCTCAATGTCGCCGACTTTAAGATTAATCAGATTTTTTCCAACTATATCAGGATAATTAGGATTGTACAGGCAAGTCACATTATCAGCAGATTTGATTTCATATACGAATATGTAAGTGTCTTTAAATCTGAATATGCTGTTTTCTCTATTGAAGAAGCTAAAAGCTTTTTCTGTCCCATATTCCTCAATAGTCTGGCAAGCCTTGTCTACAAGTTTAGAAACAAAAAGTCTCTGTAAATCAGAATCATTTTTGCCGATTGCAAGAGCATAGACTTTGCCCTCCAAAGTTATAGCTATTTGAGTGATATAAGCATTGTAGACATCTCCCAGAGATTCCAGCCAGTTATCCCAAGATGATCCATAAAGAGAGGTATAAGCTTTTAGAATAGCTTCTTTTGCAATGGCTTTGCCGTTTATGTCATTACTATTTAAAGCTCCATTGCCTAATGATTTTTCTGAAGGGCTTACAAGGATTTTGCCGCTTTTTGGATCTATTACAAAAATACCGTTTTCATTTCCATCTTTGTCGTTATTTGCTTTGATAATTTTAAAAGCTGCTTCACCTTCTTCGTTTATTAGTTTTCCAGCTTCATTTAATTTAAGTTGAATTCTGTTGTACTCTTTTTGTCCTTGATTGAAATGAGACAAAGACTTTAGTTCCCACTGTGGATTTAGAGCGTATGCTCCTGTTACCAAGATGAAAAAAGCTAAAATCATTGAAGCTTTTAAGGCTGTTTTCATATAACACCTCTTAAAATATTAATTATGATTTCTTTGATATTTGATTGTAATTATATCTCAAGAATATTCAATAAAATTGCTTAATCTTTGGTATAAAAATATTACAATCAGATATAAACTGAGAAGTTTACAAAGCAGTATAGATAAAAAGTGTGCCGGGAGTAAGAACCATTAGGAATTTAAATTATGAAAAAAGCTTTGAATGATCTTATAGATATTGTTAATAAAGAGTCAAGAAATAAGAAATACGAATTCATAAACCATGAAACACTTAAGGAATTTATGACAGATAAAACGCAAAATACTTCTGTTAGAATCACAAAAAACAAAACTCAAGTTCCTAGAACTGCACCTTCAGAAGAACAAAATCTCCATTCTGGGCAGGCAGAAAAAATGCCAAAACTATCAACTGTGCCGCCAGTACTTACGGACATGACTTTTTTTGCGGAACTTATGTCTAGTGTGGAAAATTGCAAAAAGTGCTCATTGTGTAATTCAAGAACAAATGTTGTTTTTGGAGAGGGTAGTTCCCATGCAGAACTAATGATAATAGGAGAGGGGCCAGGCAGGGATGAGGATGAGCAGGCCAGACCTTTTGTGGGCAGATCTGGGCAACTTCTTACGCAAATGCTAGGAGCTATGGGTTTTAAAAGAGATGATGTATTTATCGCAAATATTGTAAAATGCCGCCCGCCTAATAATCGTGTACCTACGCCTGAGGAAGCTAAAACCTGTTTGCCGTTTTTGCTTAAACAAATAGATATTATCAAACCCAAAGTCCTGCTTCTCCTCGGAGCTACACCTTTGAAATATATCCTTGACAAAGTGGGAATTACCAAACTTCACGGCACATGGTTTGAATTTCATGGTATAAAAACATTGCCGTCATTCCATCCTGCATACCTTTTGCGCGACCCTAACCAGAAAAAGTACGCATGGGAAGACCTCCAGAAAATTATGCTATTTCTCGGAAAGCCTATTCCACAAAAAACACAAAATTCTGCAAAAAATCATGAAAATTAGTTGCTGAAAATTTTAAGGAACTGACCTACAATTGTTATACCTATAACGAAATGATTTTGAATTTCATGGAGCTTTATTAGGTAGGGTCAGATCTCCGCCTTGCTATTCAGCATGGTAGTAAAGCTGACCGTAATGGACGGACACCTACGGAGAGGCGTCCCTACCTGTAAGTTCTAAAAACAAAACGGAACTGGTATAATGGCTCCAAGAGTTAGGGGATTTTAAAACTTAAAAAACCAAGGAGAAAGCTATGTCGAAAGCCCAAGACCAGAAAAAAGAGAACAAAAAACAACCAACTAAGACATTGAAAGAAAAACGCGCTGAAAAGAAAGCCAAGAAAACTGGCAAGTAATACTATCAGGATCAAGGCCTGGCTGAGCAAGTCTATTCAGTCAGGCTTTTCTTTTGGGCTATATTATCTGTAGAAAAGAGGTTTTACTTCTTTGCATACATAGCGGCGGTATTTTTGAAAGTCTTCAGATTTTTTTCCTATGCAGATGGCTTTTTCCGGGCAGAAATTGAAGCATTTTGCACACAAAATACATTTTTCCCCAAATGAAATAAAGTTGTCATATCCTAGTTTGATATTATTGACAGGGCAGAGCCTTACGCATAGATAGCATCTTGAACATCTGTGATTAACAAGTCGTAAATACTTATAGGCAAATTTATTTTTAAGGAAGAAAAAGAACCTCTGAAGTGCGTAAAGATTGGAGATTCCGGCACCTGGAAGATATTTATTTACATCTGACAATAAGTCTTTGCATATTTCCTGTAGTTTATTAACTGAATCTTTCTTGAAATCGGATATTTGGCTTTCAGAAGTATCTTTGGCAAGGACTGATATATTGCAGTTAGATGGCATTTTAAGAATTGCCGTATAGTGAACCCTGTGCCCGGATTTTATTAGTTTATTTTTCCAGAAGTTAGGACTGGTGTCTGCTCCAGTTGCGCAATTTCCAATAATAAAGAGGTCTTTTTTGTTCTGTTCTTTTAAAAGTAAATTGCAGAAAACCTGAAGATGATCCGGCATATTTGACATCCAAACAGGGTAAAATATTCCGAGAGCGTCGCACGAGATAATTTCATCGTATCTTGAATTTACTACATCAAACAACCCTATTCTGTGTCCAGCTTTTTCGAAGAAATACTTTGCACGGAGAGCCAAGTATAAAGTATTTCCTGTTGATGTGAAGAATACTATATTAATCTTCATTAATGTGAGTCTATTCCCTTAAGCATGAAAAGGCAGTGTTCTATTGTGCGCATGATTTCCTGAACATATTCACGGGCAGCCTTTACACTTCCAGGGATGGCATAAACCAATTTCGATTTTGTGACGCCAGCTATTGATCGGGATATTAGCGCAGATGGAATGCTCTCTCCATATTTATTTCTGATATAATCCATTATGCCTGGTATTTCCTTATCGATTATCTTTTCAACTATATCGCTTGTTATGTCCCTGGGGCCAATCCCTGTCCCGCCTGTAATAAAGACTACATCTGATAATTCAACGGAATCTCTAATGGCATTTTCAAGCTGATCATATTCATCAGGAACTATCAGCTTTTTAAAGGCTAGTTTCCATGGTTTGTCAATAAAGAACTGTTCAATCTGCTTAATGACTTCAGGTCCGCTTTTATCTTCATATTCACCCTTGCTGGCCCTATCGCTTGCTGTTATTACTGATATTTTTAAAGGGATGCTTAAATATTTTATCTGGTCACCTATTCTAATTGAACCTGGATGAACTACTCTGCAGAAAATCCCTTCATGCGGCATAACGCATTTTCCAACTTCCCTGAAAATTGCGCATCCTTCTCCATGACACTTTTTACCCAGCTGGGTTACTTCCAGGATTAAGGAACCTGCTATAAAACGATCAAACAGAGTGACAGACTTCAAATCAATTCCTTCTGTAGTGATATTTTCCGCGAACTCACCAAATTTAATGTTTTTCCCGATTTCTCTTGAAAATTCTTCAATGCGTTCGCTTGAAAGAAGGCTTATCTGTCTGTGCCATGAACCGGAATGCGCGTCTCCCATAATTCCTTTGCAGTCGATGTGCGCAATGCCAGATACGGGCTTCTTAATTGTTCCCTTCTTTTCAGAAGTATTTATTGAAACAATCTTTCCTACGCTCATTTTCTATCCTCCTTCAATGTCCAGTATTGAATACGGAATATCCAATTATCATTATAAATCTCTTCAGTATAGCTTAGAGTTTTTTTTGACTCTTTCAATACTTGTGAGAAAAATAGAAATAAGCTGCTTTGACTTATGAAGTTCAAATCGTATTACCTTTGTAATTAATAAGTGCTTCTTGTTTACTTAACATTCGCTTTTGTTTTTTCAATTAACTTTATGTTTGCAATTTCCATAGTTTTATCTACAGCTTTGCACATATCATAAATAGTTAAAAGAGCAATGCTTACAGCTGTCAAAGCTTCCATTTCAACTCCGGTTTTTCCGATACATGAAACTTCGCTTGAAATAAAAACCCCATTTTCTTTAAGTTCAGCCCTGACTTTGATGTTAGTAGTATTAAGAGAATGACAAAGTGGAATGAGGTCTGGTGTTTTTTTTGCTCCCATGACTCCGGCAAGTTCAGCCGTAACAAGCACATTTCCTTTCTTTATGGTATTATCTGCGATGAGTTTGACAGTTTCAGTTTTTAGTTTAATAAAACCTTCAGCTTTGGCTACTCTGTGCATATCAGGTTTATCAGAAACATCTACCATTGAAGGATTATTATCGTTTCCGATATGCGATAGTTCATTCATATTTTATCCTCCAAGTGTATAAAATTCATTGCCGGCTCTGTCTCCTTCTTTGGGTTTGGATCTGATTGCTTCCTTCAAAGCTTTTTCTATGCCTAGTTCACGAATTGAAAATACTTTATCACTGAAAAGACACGGATATATTTTTCCATCGCTAGAGAGTCTCAGTCTTGAACATGAACTGCATTTTCCTCCCTCTCCTCCGATAACAGGCCAGAATTTACCTTCTTTTATATTCATCTGCCTTATATATCTTATATTGAAGCCTTTCTCATGGCAGAAGACCGCAACTTTTTTTGCATCAATTTCATCAGGTGACTCTCTGATAACGCAATTTATTTTAATCGGGGAGAGTCCTGCTTTTTTTGCTGCTTCAAGTCCTTCCAAAACTTTTTTCAGTTCTCCTCCTCTTGTAATTTCTCTATATTTATCGGGGTCAATTGTATCCAGGCTTACATTTATTCTGTGCAGGCCTGCTTCTTTGAGCTTTTCAGCAAACTCAAAAAGCATTATTCCGTTAGTTGTCATCGAGAAGTCTTTAATGCCTTTAATTGAGGCTAAGAGTTTAATAAGGTGAACAATATTTTTCCTTACCAGAGGTTCCCCTCCGGTAATTCTTACTTTATCTATTCCATACTCAACAGCTTTAGCCGTGAGTTCATAGATTTCCTCAAAGGAAAGGATTTTATCTGATTTGATGAAGTTAAACTCATTTCCGCACATGCAGTAATTGCAGCGAAGATTGCATCTGTCTGTAACAGATATTCGAAGGTAGCTGATTTTTCTATTGAATCTGTCTAACATTAACAAACTTGCCTTTTTCTATCTCTTTTACTCCCTGGGGGATCGAGATAACAAAACTTGTTTGGGCTATGGCGTTTATATGCGCTGAACCATGATATTCAAGAGGATAAACTTTGCCATCTTGCAGTTCGACGGGAATTATAGACTCTCTGGTAGTATTGTGTCTCTTGAATGAAGTCCCCATGGGCAAAAGAAATATTTCAGGTTTAAATTCAGAGCCCATCATCGCGAAGAGAAAAGGTTTTACCAGAAGTTCAAACTGCATAAAAGTCGAAACCGGATTGCCCGGCATACCGAAGCATGCTTTGTTTTTTCCAATACCAAAGTTGACTGGTTTTCCAGGTTGAACTGCTACCTTGTCGAAAAGAATTTGTATATTGTTTTTTTTGAGACACTGAGGAACGAAATCATAATCTCCCATTGAAACTCCGCCCGATATAAGGACTATATCATTATCGTTAAGAGCTTGTGTTATTGTATCGGTTATAGCTTTTTCGTCATCTTTGACTATTCCGTAGTAAGACGGGAGAGCTCCTGAATTCAGAACCTGGGCAATCAGCTGGTGACCGTTGCTGTTTCTTATCTTTGACTGTGAAAGTTTTTTTCCAGGTTCGACCAGTTCTGAGCCGGTAGTGATTATCCCTACAGAAGGTTGGGCTGACACTGTTACTTTTGAGTAACCGGCAGTGGCCAGAACCGCAATATGCTGGGGTTTGATCTGTATCCCTTTTTTTATCAGGCAGTCGCCTTTTTTAATGTCTTCGGCTTTGAAACAGATATTGCATTTTGCATTTTTCTTTGTGAATTGAGCTCTTTCTCCGGTAAATAGAACCTTGCCTGGTCTTTTAATTTCTGTTTCTTCGACAATGATTACGCAGTTTGCTCCCTGAGGAATCATTGCTCCGGTCATTATTTTTGAACATTTTCCAGTGGTAATCTTTTTCTTTGGTGTGTATCCGGCAGGGATAGTCTCAAGGATTTCAAGTTCTTCTTTCAACTCTTCTAACCTGCAGGCATACCCATCCATTGCCGACTTGTCAAAAGGTGGCATGTCTATATCCGAAATTACATCTTCAGCCAGAATACACCAGAGGCTTTCGACAAGTGGGACTTTTTCAGTTTTAGTCCTGAATACATTGGACATTACAACCTTATAAGCTTCGCTGAATGGTATCATAAATATTATAGCCTCAGTTTTTGTTCTTTTTAAAACGGTTCATAAATTTATCCAGCCATTTCCATGGTTCATCTCCCGGCCAGCTCAAGAGTACTGCCAGAATTACAAAGATTCCAGAAAGGTAGGAGTAGTAAGAGTATTTCATTATAGTCAGAGGAGATAGAAGATTCATTCCGACAAAACTTACGCAGAGGAGTATTTGCGCTCCATAAGGTATAATTCCTTGCATCGCGCATGAGAAAATATCTATCAGACTTGCTGTTCGCTTCGGTGCGATATTATAGCGTTTTGCAATATCCTTAGCCAAAGGACCGGTAACGATAATAGCCACAGTGTTATTTGCTGTACATATGTCAACTAAACTTACCAATAAGCCTATGCCCAGTTCCGCTCCTTTCTTTGTTTTTATATTTGTCCTCAGAATGCCGAGTATCTGCGCTATTCCTCCGTTATATTTAATAACTTCAACTATTCCTCCGAGAATTGCTGAGATTAGCACAAGATCCATCATACTTGTTATGCCTTTTTGTATTACATCTAGCAATTGCCATATGTCGAATGAATGAGCTATAAATCCTACTGCAATCGAAAGAATAATACCTGTAATCAGAGTTATAAAAACATTCACGCCGAAGATCGAAATTACTATGACTACCAGATATGGAATAATTTTATAGAGCTGATAACTGTCATGTCCGACAGCAGTGCTGGTCTGATAGAGACTTGCTACGAAATAGAATACAAAAAAAGATATTATTGCAGCAGGCAGCACTATAAGAAAATTCATTTTGAATTTGTCCTGCATTTCGCATCCTTGTGTCCTAGTGGCTGCAATTGTAGTGTCGCCAATGAAAGAGAGTCCGTCCCCGAACATGGCTCCGCTTAGTACTGCACCTAAAACTAATGCTACAGGGAATGATGTATGAGCGGCAATGCCGACTGCTATAGGCCCCAGTGCCGCTATTGTTCCCATGGAAGTTCCTATCGCAAGAGATATAAAGCAGGCTATAAGAAAAATTCCAGGTATAAGCACTTGAGGCGGAAGAACTGACAGAGCAAAATTTACTGTGGAAGCTACAGCGCCTGTCTCTTTTGCCACACTCCCGAAAACTCCGGCAAGTATGAAAATGATGCACATTATTATAATTGTCTGATTCCCTGCGCCCTGAGCAAATGTATCGAGTTTCTTATTAGTTTCCTCATTGTGATTCATTATAATGGCCACTACTGCTGCAAGCAGGACTGAAGCAGCTATTGGTACTTTGTAGAAGTCATTTATTATCAGCGAGGTAACGAGGTAAGTGCCCAGAAAAACGACAAAAGGCAGAAGCGCCCAATATCTTTTAATTCCTTTATATCCTACAGACATAAAATCTTTCTCGCTTATCCTATGGTTTAATACTGTTTTATTTGAAAAGATAGTTTCTATTTTAATTGATTTAAAATTAATCTCTTTATCTAAAACTAAAATAGGTCTAACATATTATGAAAATTTATGATTACTGCGTGGTTGTAACTACTGTTGATTCCATGGAAAAAGCTGAAAAACTTGCGTCTGTTATTATTGAAGCTAAACTCGGCGCATGCGTTCAGATTTCACGGACGACAAGTTTTTACTTTTGGGACGATAAAGTCAATAATGACCTTGAGTGTAAGCTTGAGATAAAGACTAAATCCTGCCTGTATGAAAAACTCGAAGAGCTAATAATTAAAAACCATTCTTACCAGACACCAGAAATCATTCAGATTCCTCTTATGAACGGAAGTACGGCCTATCTCAACTGGATTCAAGAGAATTGTCAGTAATGTCCTTGAATTATCTGGATAAAAAGAATACTCATATTCTTCAGTACCAAATTATAAATTTACACATGCGTCATAGGAGGATTTAAAAATGATGAGATCAACAGCTTCAATTCTAGTATTCTTTCTGACTATTGGGTTTTGCGGCCTTTTTGCTGCTCAGTCTGATAGCAAACTAACAACAACTAATGATAAGGTAAATTCAATGCAAACAAATGACACATCGGACAAAAGCCCTAATCCCGTAGTGGTTATTCAGACTAACCTCGGAGATATAGAAGTTGAATTAAACCAGGAAAAAGCGCCTAACACTGTAAAAAACTTCCTTCAATATGTCAAAAGCGATTTTTATTCTGGAACAATTTTCCACAGGGTTATAAAGAATTTCATGATTCAAGGAGGCGGATTTACTAAAGATATGGTTCAGAAGAAAACAAACCCGCCTATAGCAATTGAGTCTGACAACGGACTTAAGAATGATAAAGGTACTATCGCGATGGCAAGAACAAGCGATCCGAATTCTGCTACTTCGCAATTTTTTATCAATACAAAAGATAATTCATTTCTCAACTACACCTCGCCTACTGCACAGGGATACGGTTATGCTGTTTTTGGCAAGGTTATAAAAGGTATGGATATAGTAGATAAAATTGAAGATTCAAAAACAACATCGGTTGGCTATATGAGCGATGTTCCTGTTAATGCGATAGTTATAGATAAAATATATAAAAAATAAGGCGAAAACAGCCTTATTATGAGGTCAAATAAAAAAAGTTAAAAATATTTTTTAAATTTGATTTGCTATAATTAAAATTTCTGGCAGTTTAAAAACTCATCGCAAAAAACAACTGACGCAAAACGAAAGCTGAAAATGCGGTTAAAGAACAAAGTTCTTTGAAAATTTGAGAATGTCGTGAAGCCCGTAAGAAATTACGGTATGATATAATCGAAGAGCGCCCTCTGCGAAAGCAGCAGGGATGCTGAAAGGGAACTTATCAGAATAATAAGAGTAACAGCGAAAACTGCGAAAAACTGAAAGTTTCAAGATTTCAAGCCGATGAATGCTGAAACCATGAAAAACCATGGGGTAAAACAGCAAAAACTGTGAAAATAACAGTATCTGAAAAGATATGGAGGGGCAGAGAAATCTGTTCGGGAGCATTCAGGCTAAAGAATTTCAGTATAAAGAATAACCAAGGTATATACTGAAAAATTCCAGGATTAAACAACTTTGTTCGGAAAACCCGAAGGAAGATTGAGGCAGATTTAAGATGGTAACTTAATATGCCGGAGTATCAGGACAATGCAGGATAATGGCATGACTCCCAATGAGTAAACCTTATTGATTTCAAATACTCCAAGGTTCAGGCGTGGTGATCTGCACAGCACAGGACAGAAAAAACTGTCAAAAGGGTTGTGCCGAAGCAGTAAAAGCTGCGGAAAGAGCTAAATGTGACGGAAAAAACGGCGCATGAGAGCGTGATAATGCGAAAAGGTTATCAGAGAAGGATAAAACCTAACCTCAAGACACAAGCAGCCTAGACAAACCGAATGGAATGCCGAAACTGTTCTATATTGAGATATATGGAATAAGACGAAGCGACTTAAGCGAATATATGAAGTTTGCTGGATGCAGGAATGCATATCAGATAAGCCCGAAACACCAAAACAAACCCAATATGGTAATCAGGGCGTCAGGGTGACCTGAGTGTGTACAGAAATAGTACCAGGGAAAGAACTTTCCGAATAAAACATGATATGGTAGCTTTGGACGAAGATGAAATACTTTTTAAAGATAGTATCAAAAATAAGATATTTCAGGCTATGCTATACAGTTAAAGTATAAATAACTTTAATATGTGGCAGAAGCTAAAACCGAATATCAGGCAATTAACAGGATATCCTGCCAAAGCAATACCTTCACGACATTCTCTTTTTTTTGCTTTAAAAATGTCTAATCAAGCGACTTCTCGGTACTTCGCTACGCGCTCAACTCTATGGAAAAGAATTAAGGTTCCTGAGTGAGTATCAAGACAGCCTAGCTAAGAAAAAATTTCCAATAAACACTATTTTTATTGAATCATTGTATAACAAAGACAGCAATCCTTTTCTGGCGGGGAATTTTATATACCCAGCAATTGTTTCAAGCAAACAGGGAATTCGGGACGGCCTGTTTTTCCTGAAATTGAAGTAATAGTAAAAGTGCCAAGACAGCATATTTTGCCATCGGATTTGCGTAATACTTCCTGTTCCATGATTGCGCGGATTTTTCCCTGCGGAACTAACTTTGATGTAACAGTATATAAGTCACCTGATCTTAGAGGCGCTCTGAATTTGATTGTAGCTTCAGCAAGCACCAGGTCGTGACCTTCATCATGTGTTTTTGCAAAATCTAGACCTAGGGCTTTGAGATGCTTATGCCTGGCATGCGCGAAAAAAATAAAGTAGTTTGCATTATTTACTATTCCCTGGATGTCCAATTCGTTATCCCTGACTTCACCTTCAATTGAGAAAATTTCATTTATCTGCATAATTGCCGGATCCTTTATTTTATTATTCTGATTATTTTTAGATTTTAGTTTTGCATATTGTCGAATGCAAGTCTAAACTACTCCTGTTTGTTTTTTATAGTTTTATTCGCAACAGGTTTCTATCTGAATCAGGACTTTATTTCAGGTTCTGTGATTTTCAGAAGAATTATCTATTAAACCTCTTAATCTTAAAAGTAAGCTTAATATGGCGATAGACAGGCATTCAGATGACGATTACTACGCTGACTCCAAATCGGGAAGTTCATACTTCGGAACAAACTCAACTCTAAGCTCTTATTTCAGGCAGATTTCCAAGTCTTCTCTTTTGAATGCTTCTGAAGAAGTTGAACTGATGACTCAATATTTTAGCAATATCGAAAATATTCGCAATGCTATTTATGACTTTGCCTTTGTCATTGACGAGCATATAAAGCTTATTGATTCTATAGGTGAAGAAATCGATGAGATAGAAAATGTTTTCTTTACCAGCATCAAGTGTAAGAACAGTGAATCTTCTGAGCATATATATCTGAGTTTACCTGATTGGAAAGAAGCCATCCTGAAATCCAAAGGTGAGCTTACAAGATGTTTCATTAAGAAACAGCCTGCTAAACTTATCGAAGCAAGAAAGAAAATGCGCGAAACTTTAGCGCGCCATAAAGTCCTTTCAGAAAAACTTGAAGAATGGTATGATGTGGCAAAGGAATATTATGATATTCTGAATAGTCTTTCAGAGCAGGACAGAAGAGGCAGAGGATTTATTCATGAAAAAAACATGATGACGCCTGAAGAATTCGAAGCGCATATGGAAGCAATCGCATCTTATAGAAGATTGTCTCTTGCGGCTCGGGATAGGATTGTAGAAAGCAATTTGCGCCTTGTGGTAAGCATAGCCAAAAAATTTAAGAGTAGGGGCGTTCCTTTTATCGATCTCATACAGGAAGGCAATATAGGTCTTATGAAGGCCGTTGATAAATTTGACTGCACCAAGGGATTTAGATTCAGCACTTATGCCACATGGTGGATCAGGCTTCATATAAGAAGAGCAGCAGAGAGACAGGGAAGAATTGTAAGAATTCCAACTCATATGCTTGAAACTATTAACAAAATGTTCCTGAAAGAGCAGATATTTATCCGTGAAAATGGTTTTGAGCCTACTATCGAAGACCTCGCAAAAATACTTGAACTTACTGTGGATAAAGTAAGGGCTCTCAGGAAAATGGCTATGCAGCCATTATCGCTGCAGGCTTCCCTCACATCCGATGAAGATGATAAAACTTCTCTGGAAGATATATTAGAATCTACTGCCAAAGATCCTGCCAAACAGGCTTTGATAGCCTCCAAACAGGAAACATTCAAGCAGGTTTTAGCTTCACTGATGGAAAGAGAACAGCTTATTCTGAAGATGCGCTATGGGATTAATGATGACAAACCCAAAACCCTTGAAGAAGTTGGAAAGCATTTTTCTCTCTCAAGAGAGCGTATAAGGCAGATTGAAGTAAAAGCTATTCAGAAGATGAAGAGACTTACTGCTGAACTTTAGTGATCTATTTTTCGGAAGGCGTAAATTTTTGAGTGAAGTTTTAATTCCAGAAAAAACTCTTTTCCATATAAGATTTCAATATACCTGTTCTTAATCCGTTTGTAGTAAGTATAAACTCTTTTGCATTCAGAAATTTTATTGTATCATATAGTATATTAAGCGCTGTGGGCAGGGTGTGAGCCCTCTCAGGATCAATTCCGGGGATTTTTTTTCTCTCTTCAAGATTTTTTTTACTAAGCGAAGCATAAACTTTCATAAGAGTTCTAAGGCTGCATCTCTTGCCTTCCATGTTTGCTCTGCTATGAACTGATCTTCCTGACAGAACCCCATAGAATATAGAAGCAAGAGTTCCGCTGCATATAAAAAGAGGTTTACTTCCTTCCAGCCAGGAAAAGAGTTCATTTCTAAAATCAGAGATTTCCTCGCTGACTGTTGCTCTTAATTTCGGGTTTAAAAAAGAAAGAAGTCCTTTGAATTTATTCGGATTGTCAAAAATATGAAAAGAACCGATTTCCATTATATGTGATTTAATTATGGAGCCTTTCCTGCCAAACGCTATATATGTAGTATCTCCGCCTACTTCTATTACTACAATTGGTCTTACTTCATCTATAAAATTAGTAGATGCGCCTTTGTAAATTAGTCTGGCTTCTTCCTGTTCTGTAAGAATGTTGGGGAATATATTGAATCTGCTTCTGCATTCAACAAGAAATTGAGTTTTATTAATTGTATTTTTAATACCGCTTGTCGCTGTGGCAATAATTTTTTCAACGCTTTCTCTGGATGCTATTTCCACTATTTCTTTGCAGAGCTGAAGCGTGGAGTCAATGCGGTCTTTGGAAAGGGTATTTGTTTTATTAATGCCATAGCCAAGCCTGGAGATGCCTCCAAACTCGTTAATAATTTCAAATCGCCCTGATTTATCGCAGGAAACTATCAGAAGCATTACTGCGCTCAGGCCGATATCTAAAGATGCAATTATTTTTCCATTTATCATAAGGCTGTGCCTATATGTATTCACACAATGATAAATCTTTTATTCTTCAAAACAAGAGGTATATATAAAATATGTTTTTTAGAGTTAGGTTAGTTGCTTTGCGCTGTTTTCAAAGAATAATAAGCTAGGAAAACAATAAATATTAATCACAAAAAACGCGAAGATATTATGATTATAGTACTCAAACCCCACTCAACTGAAGTAAAAATCAAAGAAATAGCAGACATTACACAGAAGCTTGGTTATGAACCCAAAATAATCAAAGGCGTTGAGCACACTGTAATAGCAGCTGTCGGCGATGAACGCAAACATCAGACACTTGAGATATTAAAAAGCCATCCGTCTGTCCAGACTGTTCTTCCTATTCAGAAACCGTACAAACTTGCAAGCAGAGAGTATCATCCAAAATGTTCCAAGGTAAAGATAGGCGATTACTATATTGGCGCCGGTCATTTTCAGGTTATTGCAGGTCCATGCGCGGTTGAGAGTTATGAACAAATGCGCAAGGCCACAAAAGATGTTTACAAAACAGGTGTAAGGATTATAAGAGGAGGAGCCTATAAACCAAGATCTTCTCCATACTCTTTCCAGGGAATGGGCAAGGAAGGCCTAGAGATACTGCAAGCTATGAAAAAAGAGTTCGGCGTAGCTGTAATAACAGAGGTAGTAGGAGTTACTCATATTGACCTTATTGCAGAAGTGGCGGACTGCATTCAGATAGGCGCAAGGAATTGCCAGAATTATCACCTTTTAGAAATGGCGGCAAAGGCTGAAAAACCTGTTCTGCTTAAGAGAGGAATGTCCACTACTGTAAATGAGTGGCTTTCTGCAGCAGAATATCTTCTTGTGAACGGATGCTCAAGCGTGATTTTGTGCGAGAGAGGCATTAGGACTTTTGAGACGGCTACAAGGAATACTATGGATGTCGGAGCCATTGCCGTAGCTAAACAGGAATCACATTTTCCGGTGATTGCAGATCCTTCGCATGCTGCAGGAAGAGTTAACCTGGTTCTTCCTCTGGCAAAGGCAGCAATAGGAGCAGGAGCAGACGGACTGATAGTTGAGGCTCATCCAGATCCGGTAAATGCTTCCAGTGATGCTGCCCAACAAATAAAATCATCGGAGTTTCATAAGTTTATGGAAAGTATTGAACCTTTTATAAAAATTTGTTCTCAGAAATGAATGATAAATACGATGGGATTGAAGAAGTAGAACAAACTCCATGGCAGATTCTCACTAAAGAAAGAGTTTTAAATACTCCTGTCTTTGACATTTATAGGGAAAAATCCATATGTCCAAGGAACGGTAAAGCCGGAAACTTCTATGTGATAGATTGTCCGAGATCATGGGTAAATATTGCAGCAGTAACCAAGAATGATGAACTTGTTTTAGTAAAACAGTACAGACAGGGCTCGAGAAAATTCGAACTTGAAACTCCAGGCGGTTGTATTGAAAGAGGGGAAGACCCTTTGACTGCCGGTATAAGAGAGCTTAGAGAGGAAACAGGTTATGTCGGAGAAAATCCCAGAATAATTGGAAGAGTTTCTCCAAATCCTGCCCTTCAGGGTAATTACTGTTATGCTATGCTTATAGAAAATGTAGAAAAAACTGCTGAAACTGAATTTGACGACGGAGAAGATATTTTTTGCATGAAAATTCCTTATAGGAAAGTGAAGGAAATGATACTTTCCGGAGAGATCGATCATGGGTTGGTGCTTAATACCCTGATGTTTTATGAATATATAAGAAACAAAACTACAAAGTAAGGAAATATGAAAAGCGCATACGAACTGGCAATGGAAAGAGCTGGAATTGAACCTGTCAAAAAATTAACCGAAGAACAGAAGAAACAAATTACCGAAATTGAGGTACTTTATAAAGCAAAAAGAGCTGAAGCGGAAATGTCGGCAAGCTCCAGGAAGCTAAAAGCCAAAGTTATTGCTGAGCTTGAGCAAATCAACAATGACCTTGTTGTGGAACTGGCCTCTATAAACTCAAAGCTTGAACGGGAAAAAGAAAAAATCAGAAACTCATAAAATATTTCAAACAATAAAATATGGAAAACACAGTTAGTCGTATTACATGGCTTTCGTACCTGATATTCCTGTTTATGGGATGTGTTTTTATTTCCCAGGGAGTTTTGATTTTATATGTTTCGAAATCATATAATTTTAGCGTTGCGAATGTGGGATATCTGCTCTTTATTCCGACTTTCATACAAGCGATAGTCACCTACTTTAACGGTTATTTTCTTGAAAAGACTAACCTGAAATACCAGATAAATATAGGGCTTGGATTTGAAACATTGAGTCTGATTATGATAATCAGCGGTTATTATCCACTATTTATTTTAGGGCTTATTTTTCAGGGGTTTGGAAATGGTATACTAATTTCAGTGCCCAATTATCTGATAATAACTCTTCACAAGGAAGACAAATTTCAGAAATTGAATATTATCAATTTCTTCTTCAGTGTAGGAGGGATAATCGGTCCTTTTTTACTTGGGCAGCTTCTTGACATAAACTGGCCATGGCAGTTGGCAGTTTCTCTCGGATTTATCTTTCTGATTTTACTTTTCTGGCTGAATAAAGTAATTGAATACTCAAGATTTAAAGACGAAGATATCACACAGGAAGACTCATCGCGAAGAGACAGCTGGCATATAAGTATATATCTTATTGCAGCGGCTCTATTCTTTTATGTTCTTTCCGAATGCATTTTTTCAGCCTGGATAGTTTCCTATTTTAAAATGATTTGCGGTTTTTCAATCGGGAAAGCTACTTTGGGGCTTACTATTTTCTGGTTATTTATAACTTTTGGCCGTTTTGCTTCCGACAAAATTGCCAGATATATGAAACTTCATCAATTTATATTGATTTCCAGTTCTCTTGCTTTTATTGCATATCTCCTGATATTTATAAACAGGAATACAACTTTTGACCTTGTGATGATAGCTATTATGGGAATGGGTTACGCAGGGCTTTACGCTTCAATTTTATCTTACGGAATTGACCAATTGCCTTACAGTTGCCCTAAACTTATGAGTTTTATGATACTCGCAGGCACAATTGGAGGCGTGCTCGCATTACCATTTTCAAGCTTCTTCGTAAACCATTTCAGTATATTGAGCGCTCTTATGGTAGGGTTGATAATACTTGCTCTGGTTATAATTTGTATCTATGTAACTCTAAAGGACAAGAATAATAAAGTCAAAGATATAATCGGTAATAAAAATGTGAGTTATTTAGTCCGTTACTCAAGGTATTTCATGCGAAAATACTGGCGCAGGCTTACAGATTTCAATTAACAGAAATTAGGCGAACCTTTGCTAGAATTCCAACATGGTATCATATCTATGAAAAGCTGGAATTTGAGCGATAAGTGAAACTACATTTCGCGGGTTTTTATATATGCCTGATAAGTCAGAAGATACTGGGCGTAGCTCCATGTATAATTGTGAGCGGCGGTTTGTTCGCCGGTGTTTCTATCAATTTGTTCTGACATTATGAAAGATTTTCCTGAAGTATCTTGCTTTTCTTTAATGTATTTAAATATCAGTTCCATTTGCCTGTCTCCCATTTCGGCATACTCGATTTTTTTAATCTCATAAGCTACTGTGTAGTAATAGTGGGCTAAGGCAAGAGAGGTAACAAACCATGGGTTGCCTTGGTTTAATGGATCATTCCAGGTAGTTCCATTGTAAATATCTCCAGGGTAGCGTCCGAGCAGATTTAACCCTCTTGGTAGTTCATTGTTTACTTTATATGGATCAAGTCCTTTTTCAGAGAATGCTTTTTCTGCCAACAGTCTGACGCTCTTTATAACTTCAAGAGAGGTAGGGAAGAGATCTTCTTTTGATGCCTTTAGTATTATATCTAATTTATTAGAAAGAAAACTATCTTCTTTAAGAGACATGTAAACCCATGATGAGGGGAGAGAATATTCAAAGAGGTCGCCATATAGAATTCCTAGGACAATTGATGAATCAATCGACATTCCCCTGTATTTGGAAAAATCATTTTTTTTGTATTTCGGATAAATTGGAAAGGATAGATTAGGAGGAAAATTTAATCCTTCACAATAAGCTTTAAATTGTTCTTTGCCGTATGTAAATATCTTATAGTGTTCGAGCGCTTGATAAGTAAGATACTCAGCTGTGGAAATATATTTTGTAGCAAGAGAAAGATTGTCAAAATTAGCTGAAAGGGCAGCTCCGGCTGTCAATGCTTTTATCTGAATCATTGTAGTAAAGAACATATAGCCCGTACAAGACTCCCAAAGATCATAAGTTTTCTCCCTGGCATGATCTACTATATATGAAAGATTCTGGTTGATAAGTCCTTTCCCATCAACATTAAAAAGGTATTTACTTATAAACAGTTTATCTATTGTGATGCCTTCGGCTACTATCGGTTCTTTTTGTGAAAGAATAAGGGCGGCAAACTCTGTTAAGACGAGCGCCGTAAACGCAGGGCCGTCATTTTGAGGATTCTGCCAGGCAAATACCGGTTGCCCTGAAAGGTAGAATTTTGCAATCCCAGGGCTATAACTATCCTGCTTGGACGCAAAATCATAGAATTTTGTATAATTTATAAAAATAGTTCCATATTTGTCTATTGATTCCCTGTCTCCTGAACTCAAAGCTGATTTGAGTTCTTCAAGGAGTGATAGCATGGTGATTCCCGAATCGCGTTGCCACATATAAGTGTAGTAATTTGAATTTGTCAGAAGACCTTCTTTTTCCTTTTCAAACGGAGCTGAAACTATTGCTCCGGGAAGAGCTTCTTTTTCTAATGCAGAGTCAGGATAAAGAGCATTCGGAAAGCTGTTAGAATCAGAAGAAATATTGTCTTGAATATTAGCCGTAATGTTCCATATGACATCTTTTGCAAAGAATGGCATATCTGAAGGCTTTGCGAAAACAGAGAAAGGCAAGGACAATAAGAGCAAATAGGCAAGAGATATTTTTAAATTCATGTCTTTAGCTTTGAACATAGGTAAAAGAATCTATACTGATTCTATCATCTAATAACAAAGAGTCAAAAGTGAAGATATGGTAAACTATATTCTTTTTGATATAATTACTTTTATTTCTAATTTCATAAAATTTATTATTAAATGGGGGATTTATGGCTTCTACTGCAAATAGTGTATCTTATCCTGAAAAACCTTTTAAACCTTTCAGCCTGATATTTTTTGTTGAACTCTGGGAGAGGTTCGGCTGGTATGGGATGCAGGCTATTTTGATTTACTTTATGATAAAAGTAATGGGCTTTCCAGATGACAAGGCCGACCATATTTTCGGGGCATTTACTGCTCTTGCATATGCGTTTTTAAGTGTAGGAGGATATATAGGCGATAAAATTCTGGGAACTAAAAGAACTGTAATAGTCGGAGCCTTTGTGCTTGCATTGGGTTATATTGTTCTGGCTATTAACCCTCATGAAATGCTGTTTTGGGGTTTGGGTATAATTATAACAGGGAATGGTATTTTTAAATCTAACCCTTCAGCTTTGGTTACAAAACTTTTCAAGAGTGATGATCATCGCGTAGAGTCAGCTTTCACAATGTATTACATGGCAATAAATGTTGGTTCTTTTATAGCCTCGCTTTCTGTGCCCTATATAGGAAAACACTATAACTGGAATATTGCTTTCGGAATAAGTTTTGTTGGTTTATTTATAGCTATTGGCGCATTTGTATTTCTCAAGAGCATGGTAGCAGAAATAGGATCTGCTCCGGATTTTGAAAAGCCTAAATTCTTCGATTACATAAAAGTCTTTGCCATTATATTGTTTATTATAGTAATTTCAGCTTGTCTTCTTGAACATCTGGTAGTGGCAAAAGCTCTACTCATGGTGGCTATTATTCTGATAGTGGTTTTGTGCATCAGGCTTCTAATCAAGGCAGAAAGCTCTTCTGAAAGGAAAAATCTTGCAGTAGCTCTTATATTGATAATAGAGGCAATAAGCTTTTATGTGCTTTATCAGCAGAGAGCCACTTCAATAAATCTTTTCACTATTCGAAATACTATCCATTCTGTTTTTGGAATACCTCTTGATCCTCTGGCATTTCAATCATTTAATCCTTTCTGGATATTGGCAGCAAGCCCGATTCTGGCATATTTCTTCAATCGCTCTGCCAAGAAAGGTAAATCACTCCCGATTTCATATAAATTTGCCTTTGGCATGTTTCTTTGTTCTATAGGTTTTCTGGTTCTAAAGTTTGGAGCGGTATTTTTTGCCAACAGCGAAGGAAAGATTGCCGGAGAATGGTTGTTTCTCGGAATAGGGTTAATGAGTCTGGGAGAGATTTTTATAGCCGGTTTAGGCCTTGCTATGATAGCTCAGCTGGTTTCCCATAAGATAATGGGTTTGATGATGGGGATCTGGTTTATGTCCACTGCTGTTGCTATGATTCTTGGCGGATATGTAGCGGCTATTGCCAGTATTCCAAAAGATGTAACAGATCCGTTATTGACTTTGCCGATATATACTAGTTTGTTTTTTAAACTTGGAATAGCTACCTTGATTGGAAGCATAATAATGGCGCTGATTGCGCCGTTGTTAAACAGACACATTGCAACTAAAAACTAAAACTAGTTTTTGTATTATTTTTACTTTCAGTTAGATAGAGAATTCCCTGCGAATTTTCTCTGTATGTTCACCAACTTTGGGAACAGGTTTCTTATTTATAGAATCTGAATAACCTGACATTTTCATGGGATTTCCCGCAAGAGTATATTCACCGGCCTTACAAAGCATGTTTCTTTCTTTGATCTGTTCCATTTCGCAAGCCTGTTTTATGTTATTTACTACAGCGCAGGGAATCCCCTCCGCATGGAACAAGACCAACCATTCTTTAGAAGTTTTAGTTTTCATTATAGGCCGGGTTATAGCTCTGAACTCTTCTCTGTTTTGCAGCCGCAGTTCGTTAGTCCTAAATTTTTCGTTGTTTTCAAGTTCAGGCATATTGATAGATTTGCAGTAACTATGCCAAAGTTTGCCTCCAAGGACTGCTACGATTATTGCTCCATCTTTTGTGTAAACCACTCCAAAGGGTGAAATTGCAGGATGAGAATTGCCAGATGGATTTGAGATTCTTCCAGTATTGGCATAATTGGCTACCTCCAGAGATAATATTGAGAAGAGGCAATCTATTCATGCCAATGTCTATAAAAGTGCCGTTTCCACTCTTTTCTCTGCCATATAGCACGGTAGTTATGGCCATATACGCGTATAATCCTGCTATTATATCTCCGATTGAAATGCCTTCTCTTTCAATCTTGATTACTCTAGCTCCCTGGTCTGCCATGTTCATTGCGCAGAAGGGGCCTGAAAATGCTTGTGAAAAATCAATAACTAATATGCCATCGAGAGGTTGAGCTATATCCATAATTAAATTACTCCTTCATTTAGTTTCTATGAATCCATTGTAGCAGGAGCAGGGGAAAAATCTTTATTGAATGAAATCTTTACCTGAATCACGGCAAATAGAAAGATAGAAGCTTATGAGGTAGTGGTTAGTTACGGCATTTGATATTGAAGTCTATGCAAGGCAAACTACACTTGCTGTACAAAACGATATAAAATTAATAACTCACCTGTAAGAAACCAAGGAGATGAGATTATGAAGAAAATATTGAAATCAGTTATTGCGGCAACAGTTATAATTATGGGAAGTTCTCTTATGGCGGATTTTATTCCTGACGGCGAACAGAGCATAACAACTGTCGCACAGGCACTAAAAGCTTCGGACGGAACTTTTGTGAGTTTAACAGGCAGAATAACAGGAAGGATTGGCAAAAAAAAATACTCTTTTTCTGATTCATCCGGAGAAGTGACTTTAATTATTTCAAAAAGAGCATGGAGAAGATTAGATGTATCAGCACAGAGCACTGTAACAATTACCGGTACAGTTCATAGCGGTTTTTGGGATATGATAGGAATAAGCTCGAAACCTGAAGTTGAAGTTGACACTGTTTCTGTTGTTAATGGCCAGATTGATGTAGATTCTCCTGGAAGACATGAACCATTACGCAATGCCATAGGTTCACTGGAAGATGATATTTAAAATGAGAGGACATCAGAAAAAAGTTAAGAAAAAATTGAATGAAGAATTTCTAGGGAATACTACTGGAGTATTCCTATATAGTGCGGAACAATATACTTATGTTTTAGCTTCATGTTAATCAAAAAAAACAAGTTTTGTCATAATGCCTGGAATTGAATGAAAAGCCACTATTTATTATTTAAACACAGAAGATTTCTGCCGATATTCTTAACACAGTTTCAGGGTGCTCTTACCGATAATCTCATTAAGAACATGCTTATTCTAACTGCGGCATTTGAAATTTATGCAAATGCTCCTGGCCTTTCTGAGATGGTAATCGCCGTTTCAGGTGCTCTGCTGATGCTTCCCTTTTTTCTTTTTTCCTCAATATCGGGACAAATTGCCGACAGGTTTGATAAGGCGATTGTAACGAGGTTTATAAAGGGGTTTGAAGTTTGCCTTATGCTCCTTGCCGTTTATGGATTCATGAACAGGAGCGTGACAATCTTGCTGATTATTGTTTTTCTCCTTGGACTGCATTCTACTTTTTTTGGACCTATAAAATATTCTATTTTGCCACAACATCTTGAAGAAAGGGAGCTTCTGGCTGGAAATGCCTTTATCGAAGGGGGTACATTCATTGCAATACTTGCAGGATGCATTCTGGGGAATGAATTACCGCTTACATTAAAACTTGATACGATTAGCCAAGGAGCTGTCTATGTGGCTTTATTGGGAGCATGTCTCAGTGCTGGTGGCTTTTTTATAAGTTTCTTTATTCCTTCAGCTCCATCTATGCAGAAAGATCTGAAAATAAGTTTTAATATTTTTCGTTCGACGAAGGAAATTATTAAATATTCTCAGTGCAACAAAAAGGTTTTCAGGGCAATTATGGCAATATCATGGTTTTGGACAATTGGCATGGCTATAATGACTCTATTGCCTAATTTTGTTAAAGATTTTCTCAATGCTGCACCATCAGTTTACACATTCTTTCTTATTGTCTTTACAGTAGGCATAGCTATCGGCTCTCTTTTATGCGAAGTAATTATGAGAGAAAAAATACATACCAGATATGTGCCTGTTGGCGGACTGGGCATGACTATTTTTATTATACTTCTTTTCTATCTGTCTTTAGAATATAATTGCCCTGAAAATATAGTGACTTTATGGTTATTCCTGTTGACGCCCTGGAATTGGATAATTGTTTTGGATATTCTGGCGATTTCTCTATTTTCTGGTTTTTATGTAGTGCCTTTGAATACGCTTGTCCAGCAGCTATCTGAAAAAGCTCATATGTCAAGAGTTATTGCTTCTAATAATATATTCAACTCAGTGTATATGGTTGCAGGAACAATACTTTTTACCATTTGCATCAACTTAGGCATGAGCATTCCATATTTCTTGCTTTGTCTTGGTATATCTAATTTTATATTTACTACATTTATTATAAGACGCCCATAGATTTATAAGAGGATAAGCAAATTTACAGGAGAGACAATGAAAGCAGTTTTGATAAGCGGAAGCCCTGAAGACACGGCAATACGGAAATCTCTTTTCACTCAAAATCGGCGCGCCTGTAGTTGTAGCCAGGAGAGCAGGGCAAAACTTTACTTATGCGCAAATGGCATATTGGTATATTATTAATGATATGATTGTTCCAGGTTCTACTTATTGGAATATAGGATTTGCCGGTGCCAAAGGAGAAATTGAAAACGATAAAGAGGCGCTGGCTACGCTTGACCGACTTTGTGAAAATATCTACTGGCTTGCCTCTAAAATAAGCTGACAAGCTAGTCTTTTTTTGCCGCATACTGGAGGACTGATACAAGAAGAAGGATGACGCATGCTTGAATCAGGCAGACTGTGGCAGTGTATCTGTCACCCCAAAGCAGCGGAAGCACACTTAAAGAAATTATTATTGAAAGCAGATGAACACATGTAACAGCAGTTTTTCTAGTCATTCCCATCTTTGTGAATCTGTGAGAAATATGATTATTGTCTCCAATATAGATAGGTTTTTTTATCCTTAGCCTGATTATGACTACTGAGAGGAGGTCAAAAAGAGGAATGGCCAATACAAATATTGGTATAAAAACAGCAAGTTCAGATTGCGTGATTCCCTGTTGATAATAAGTGGCCATGGCACCTGTTACTGCCAGAATAAAGCCTAGAAAATGACTACCGCTGTCGCCCATAAAAATGCTAGCGGGAGATTTATTATAAAACCAAAATCCCATGCTTACTCCTAATCCTGAGGCACTAAAGCTTGCAATAAAATAGTGTTTAAAAATTATAGCGATAATCGTAAAGAAAAAGAAGGCTATTCCCGCTATTCCAACTGCGAGTCCGTCCATATTATCAAAAAAATTAAGGGCATTCACAATAAGGAGAATCCAGAAAATTGTTATACCCCATGTGAGGATTTCCGAATCTAGAAATAGAGAAACTTTTATATCAGCAAAAATTACTACGAAAGCTGAAATTATAAATTGCCAGGCGAGTTTCGATCTTGCTCTCATAGGGCGTTTATCATCAAGAAAACCAAGGAAAGTCATGCACAAAGCTCCCAGCGCTATTATGATGATTCTCTTTTGAGTCATGAAAATTCCGCTTATATCTCCTGTAATATACTGGGGGATGGATTCTCTAATGAAGAGTGGAACAATAAAACCTGCAATAATGGTTATTAGCCATGCCATGCACATGGCTGCTCCACCCATAAGAGGAATTATTTTTGCGTGATTTTTATGTCTCTCTTTAGAGGGAATATCGACAAGGTTAATTCTTACAGCAATTCTCTTAAAAACCGGGGTAAAAAGAAGAGATAGAAGCAGTGAAAACAAAAAAACTACTATATATATTAAAAACCAATACATTATGAAATATTACCCGGGTTTAGAATTAGAATCATCAGATTTTTGAATTTTAGGTTCCCTTTTTCCTTCTGCCCACCCTATTATTTTTTCCATCAGAACATAGAATGACGGGATACGCAATGTGCCTAGAATTGCGTCAAGGAGCATCCCTCCGAATACCGCAAAACCTATTGCTTTTCTGCTATTTGCTCCTGGTCCAGTCGCGATAAGAAGCGGAACTACTCCCAGAATAAAAGCTGTAGCGGTCATTATTACTGCTCTGAATCTTATTTTAGCAGCTTCATAGGCGGCGTCCAGAAGATTCTTGCCTGATTTATATTCTTTATCGGCAAACTCCACCATTAGGATAGCTGTTTTGCTGGACATGCCGAAAAGCAGCACAAATCCTACTTGAGCATAAATATTATTATCAATCCCAGCCAGCCACATTGCCGCTAGAGCACCGAGAATAGCCACAGGCACAGAAAGCATTACAGCAAGCGAAAGCATCCAGCTCTCGTACTTGGCCACAAGAAATAGATAAATAAATATAATTGCAAGCATGAAAACTATGATAGTCTGATTGCCGGCTATGATTTCCTGATACGCTGTTCCGGTCCATTCATACTGCATACCCAGGGGCATAACTTCTTTGACGACTCTCTCCATGGCATCTATTGCTTGTCCTGTGCTGTAACCTGGCGCGGCAGCTCCTTCAATTTCGGCGTTGGCAAACATGTTGTAATGGTAGATAATGTCGGGAGCTAGAACAGGTTTTAGTGTGAGCACAGTATCCATAGGCACAATCTCTTTTCTTTTATTCATCACATATGCGTTTTCAATATTTTGGAGAGTAGCTCTGAATTTTGACTCCGCTTGTATATACACCTGATAAACTTTTCCAAACTTGTCAAACTGGTTTACATAACTCGAACCAAAGTAGGACTGAATGGTGCCGAAAGCTTCATCAAGCGATATCTGGAGTTTTTTTAGTTTGTCAATATCAAATTGGGCATGAACCTTCGGAACATTGGATCTGTATAGGCTGTATACATGGGCTAGTTCGGGCTGCTGATTGGCCAGATAAATGAAGTTGTTAAGCACTTGGGTAATCTCTTGAGGATTATTGCCTGATTTTTGTTCTAACTCAAACTGGAATCCGTCGGCAGAACCTAAACCTGGGATGGGGGGGAGTTGATAGACATAAGTCATGCCTTCGGGAATATCTTTCTGGAGGATATTTCGAATATTACTGGTGATGGCGTTTATTTGCAATTCAGGCGTCTTTCGCTGATCCCAATCTTTTAGTACCACGAACAGCAAGGAGGCATTTGAAGTTGACATATTACTCATCAGCGAGTAGCCGTTGACTGTGATAGTGTCAGCCACACCATCTGCTTTCTGGACAATTTCGCGAATACTTTCCATAACTTTTTCAGTCCTGGTCAATGCCGCACCGCTCGGCATCTGCAGTTCTACAATAAACGACCCCTGGTCTTCGTTGGGAATAAAACCAGTTGGAAGATATGCATAAAGGAAGTAAATCATTGCAAGAAGCAGTACTGTGAAAATTACAACTGCCGGCAGATTTCTGATGGTTGCTGCGACATAGGAGAGGTATTTTTCGCTTATCTTATCAAAACCTTTATTAAACCACCGGAAAAGGATGAACTCCTTCTTTCCCTCAATTTTGGGTTTCAGGAATGTCGCGCAGAGGGCAGGGCTCAGAGTAAGGGCGTTAAAGGCTGAAATTCCTACCGAAGCGGCTATTGTTACAGCAAATTGCCTGTACAGTTCGCCGGTAATTCCAGGGATAAAAGCCACAGGGATAAATACCGCCCAAAGAACCAGTGAGGTTGCTATAACCGGGCCTGTTACCTGAAGCATGCCTTTTTTAGTTGCTTCAATTGGATCCAGATGCTCTTCCTCCATTATGCGATACACATTTTCTATTACGACTATCGCGTCATCCACGACTATTCCGATTGCCAGGATCATTGCAAAGAGAGTAATAGTGTTTATCGAATATCCTAGCGCCAGAAGAAATGAGAAGGTTCCCACGAGCGATACAGGAATAGCAATACTAGGAATTAGCGTAGCTCGCCAGTCCTGCAGGAAAATGAATACCACCAGTATTACAAGAATAATTGCTTCAATAAGAGTGATCACTACTTCCTTTAGAGATACGCTTACAAACAGCGTCGTATCATAGACTATTTCGGCAGCGACACCTTTTGGAAAAGATTCAGACTGCTTTTTGACTATTTCTCTTACTTTTTGTGAGATTTCAAGAGCGTTGGCAGAAGGCAGCTGATAGACAGCTAGATTTGCTGAGGGTTTTCCATTAAACTGTCCGAATGTAGTATAGGCCTGAGCTCCCATTGTAACTTTTGCTACATCCTTAACCCTGATCATGCTGCCATCAGGATTTTCACGGACAATAATGTTTTCAAATTGTTCTACGGAGTCCATTCTCGATTGTGAGAGAATAGTAATCTGGAACTGTTGGTCTGCTTCGGACGGCTGTCCGCCGATCTGACCTGACGGAACTTGTTTGTTTTGTTCATTTACCGCATTGATCAGGTCTGATGGCGTTATCTGCAAACTTGCCAGCTTATTTGAGTCTATCCATATTCTCATAGCGTAGTTGAGCGAACCCATAACCTGAGCATTTCCGACACCAGGAATTCTGGAAACTTCGTCAAGAAGATTCAAGCATGCAAAGTTTGTAAGGAAGATCGAATCATGTTCATCAGTCGGGGAATAGATATTGATAAGAAGTAGTATGTTGCTGTTTTGCTGCTTTACTGTTATCCCCTGGCGCTGGACTGTTTCAGGTAGCTGAGGAAGAGCTATACTGACTCTGTTGTTAACATTAACTACATTCATATCCGGGTTGCTTCCCACATCAAAAGATACAGTGATGGTCATGTTTCCGGAATCGGAGCACTGAGTATCCATATAGATCATATCTTCTACCCCATTTATCTGCTGCTCAAGGGGAATGACAGTGGTTTTTTCAAGACTGGCAGCATCAGCGCCAGGATAAGTTGTAGTTATCTGTACTTGAGGGGGGGTGATATTAGGGAAGATTGCTATTGGCATACTTTTTATGGCTATAATGCCAGCGATAACAATTATTATTGATAGAACAAAGGCAAATTTGGGTCTGTTTATGAAAAATAAGCTAAACATTTTCTTCTTTCTCCATCTGGATTAGTTATTTGGAGCTTTCTGCGAGTCAGAGGAGATTTTGGTATCCTGTTGTACAGATGTATGAGGGGAAGGTAAACTGCCGCGGTCTTTCATGAGCGTATAAATTACAGGAATCCCCGGCCTTACTTTGAGTATGCCCTGCGTTATCACAAGATCATTTCCATCTAAACCGCTTGTTATTACTACATTTTCACCTTCAGGCATTCCAAGTTTGATATATTTTTGTTCAACAATATTTTTGTCGTTGACTATGAATACATATGCTCCAGTCTGGTCTGCTTGCAGAGCAGACTGCGGTATGACCATGCACGGATTTTTCTTGTACGGAGTTATTTTTACCTGAACATATCCTCCGGCAATAAGTTTTTCATCAGGGTTAGGAAAGACTGCTCTTATCTGAATTGTACCTGTGAGAGGGTCAATTACATTGTTAATAAAATCAATTCTTCCCTCATGGTTATACTCTGTTCCATTCGAAAGGATAATTTTGACTGAAACTTTATCTCCTGCAAGCGCATAATTATTATTGCCTTTTGACGGTAAGATGTTTTGATAGTTAGCAAGTACTGTCTGAAACAGAGCTTCGCTGTAGTTGAATGTCACCCATATAGGATTTACCTGGGTTACTACAGCAAGTGGCTTGCTTTCCAGATTGACCATATTCCCTATGCTGTACTGATACATCCCTATTCTTCCATCAAAAGGAGTCAGGATATCAGTGTAACTTAGGTTCAATTCGGCAAGTTGATATTGAGATGTGGATCTTTCAAGTTTTCCCTCTTGTGAGATAAGCGCTGCTTCAGCTAGCTGAAATTTTTCCTGACTTGTGGCATTTTGCGAGTAGAGCAGTTTTAGACGGTTATATTCTATTTTAAGATAATCGAGCTGTGCCTGGTCTTCCTGCACTCTTCCTTTTGCACTAAGGACAGACGCTTTGTATTGTTCCTTCTGTATTTGGAAAAGCAATTGTCCTTTATTTACGAATTGGCCAGGCTCAAAGTTTCTTTTCGTTAGGAATCCTGACACTCTTGCTTTCAGCTCAACTTGTTCCATGGCTACAATCTGCCCAACTACAGAACTTATTTTGGATAGATCTTCAGTTTTTACTTTTGCTACTACAACTTCAGGAGACTTGAACTGCTGAGGGATTTTTTTTGAGCAGCTTGGGAGTATAAAAAGTGATGATAGCAAGGTAAATAGAACAAAAATAGCACATGAATTCTTAATCATTGACCCCTCTTGGATAAAATTGTTGGAAGTATAATTTCCGAACAGATTATATCTGAAAACGGGATTACTGAAAGAGTGTATTTTTATAAAATAAAAAAAAGCCTGCAAATCGCAGGCTTCTTGATAGAATCAAAACAACAATGTTAACTTATTTGTCATCTAAAGCAGTTACTCCTGGAAGGCTCTTTCCTTCAAGGAATTCAAGGGATGCTCCACCGCCTGTTGAGACATGTGTCATCTTGGAAGCAAGACCGCTCTGGTTTACTGCAGAAACCGAGTCCCCTCCGCCTATAACGCTGATTGCGCCGCTTTCGGCTACTGCCCTGCATATTGACATTGTTCCGTTTGCAAAATTAGACATTTCAAAACAGCCCATAGGCCCATTCCAAACGATGGTTTTGGCATTTTTTATTTCTTCTGTATAAAGTGCAACGGTTTTGGGACCGATATCCAATGCCATCCAATTGTCCGGAACTTCTAATCCTACTGTCTTTATAGCAGCAGCATTATCAAATTTATCAGCAATTACATTATCTATCGGGAGCATGAATTTAACGCCTTTTTCTTTAGCAGTTTTGAGAGTGTCCAGAGCTGTGGCAATCAGGTCTTCTTCAACCAGGGAAGCTCCAATAGTGTGACCTTGAGCTTTTAGGAAAGTATAAGCCATTCCGCCACCGATGATAATAGTATTGACTTTTTCCATCAGGCTCTTAAGAACTTCTAGTTTTCCTGAAACTTTAGCTCCGCCGATTATTGCTACAAATGGGTGCTGAGGGTTAGAAACAGCATTGCCGAGATATTCGATTTCTTTTTCCATGAGAAACCCTGCAACTGAAGGTCTTACATATTTGCAGATAAGAGCTGTAGAAGCATGGGCTCTGTGGGCTGTGCCGAACGCATCATTTACATAGACATTACCGAGTTTCGCAAGTTCTTTTACGAAATCGTCCTGAAGTTTCTTATCTTCATCAGTCTTTGCTTTCATGTCTTCCTGTTTATAGAAGCGCGTGTTTTCGCAGAGCATTACTTCTCCTGATTTGAGAGCATTTGCCTGCTTGACAACAGCTTCTCCTATACAGTCATCAGCAAAGATTACTTTTTTTCCAAGAAGTTCCTGAAGCTTTTCTGCAACAGGTTTCATAGAATATTCAACTTTCTTTTCACCGTCCGGTCTGCCCAGGTGACTGAGAAGAACCAGAGAAGCGCCTTTTTCGATGATGTATTTTATCGAATCAAGAGCAGCAACTATTCGTGTATCGTCTTTAATTTTTCCTTCTTTAATGGGGACATTGAAATCAACGCGCATTACCACTTTCTTGCCTTTGAGATCTATGTCTCTTATAGTCTTTTTGTTTAGACCCATTTTTAACCTCCTTGTAACTTGAAAAACAATTCTTCAATAAGCAAAAATGGCAGGTCTCCCTGCCATTAGAAGCTCAAATTTTACAGAAACTTATGCTTTCTTGGCCATGTATCTAATAAGATCGATAACTCTGTTGGAATATCCCCACTCATTATCATACCATGAAACGATTTTGAAAAATCTTTTTTCACCCTTCAGATTGTTCTGGAGAGTTGCCAGTGAATCATAGATTGATGAGCGTTGATCATGAATGAAGTCAGTAGAAACGAGTTCTTCGTCAGTAACTCCAAGGATACCTTTCAGATAAGTCTGAGAAGCTTTCTTCATCTCAGCATCGATTTCTTCTATTGAAGTATCTCTAGCTGCTGTGAAAGTAAGATCAACTACAGATACATCTGGGGTTGGCACTCTGAAAGCCATACCTGTAAGTTTGCCCTTTGTAGAAGGGAGAACTTCGCCCACGGCCTTGGCAGCGCCTGTAGTAGAAGGGATGATGTTGCAGGCAGCTGCGCGTCCGCCTCTCCAGTCTTTCTTTGACGGGCCGTCAACTGTCTTTTGTGTAGCTGTATAGCTGTGAATTGTGGTCATGAGACCTTTTTCAATTCCGATACCGCTCTTAAGGATTACATGAACAACAGGTGCCAGGCAGTTTGTTGTGCATGACGCATTTGAAACTATGCTGTGTTTGGCAGCTTCGTATTCGTGCTCATTTACACCCATAACGATAGTTTTAACTTCGCCTTTGCCTGGAGCTGAAATAATAACTTTTTTTGCGCCGGCTGCGAGGTGGCCTTTTGCTTTTTCTGACTCTGTGAAGAGGCCTGTTGATTCGATTACATATTCAACTCCGAGTTTGCCCCATGGGAGCTGGTCTGGAGTTCTTGTAGCTGCTACGCAGAGAACCTTGTTTCCATTAACTACGATAGTATCATTTTCTTCTTTTGAAGCGTCTGATTTGCATGTTTCAACTTTGTGTTTGAAATGTCCGTGAGTTGAGTCGTACTTCATCTGATAAGCGAAGTAATCAGCATCTGTTGACACATCAACTACTGCTACTACATCAATTTCTTTGCCAAGAAGTCCCTGGTCGCAAATAGCCTGGAAGGCCATTCTACCGATTCTTCCGAATCCATTAATACCAACTTTAATTGCCATAATGTGAACCTTTCCTTTTATTTTTTGAGGTTTCTTTTAGTTAACAAAAAACATTAATATGAGATTCTATAATACGATATAAAAAAATCAATAGTTGTTTATATATTAAAACATGTTGTTCTACCCATGAAAATGAATTGAGCATATGCGAAAAGAGCAAAATCCTAAAGACGCAACTCTATTCTGGCAAATATCTAATCTAAGAAGGGAGTCTCTGAAAGACCGCACTCTATACACTCCTGGTTTGCTGTAATTCTAGTAGTTCTGATTGTATTTGCTGAGAATTTCTTCATTACTTAAATTTTCATTGTAGAAGAGCTTGGTATCGAAATGGTTTAACCTTTGATTTTCTCTTCTTCTTGCTACACGCTGAATATTGATGAGATGTTTTGCCGTTATATTATCAGTAGTAATGTTTTTGCCAGTTGTTCCGCAGCCTAGAGTAAGTGAAGTGTGAAGTTTGTTGTATATTCCGCCTACAGCTCCTTGTGACGAAGGTGAATTTACTAGGATTCTTCCGGCGCTCATTTCTATGGCAAACTCTCTGATAATGCTTTCATCGTTCGCATATATGCTTGCCGAATGTCCCATTCCTCCATGGAAATTGAGGTCTATGCAAGTCTTGATTGCATCATTGAAATTATCAACTGAATAGAAAGCCAGAAGAGGACAAAGGATTTCAGATGAAAGAGGATAGTTGGTTCCGACTCCTGCCTGTGGCGCCAAAAGGACTCTAGTTGTGGCCGGAACTGAAATTCCTGCGAGTTTTGCTATCTTTTCAGGGGATTGGCCTACGACCCCTGCTGCCATAATTCCTTTTTTTCTATCGAAGGCGATGTTTTCTACTTTAGTTATTTCATCTTCAGAGAGGAAATATCCGCCTTGAGCTTTGAATTCCTTGATAACAGCTTCTGAAATTGATTTCTCAACTATAATAGCTTGTTCGCTTGCACAAATTGTACCATAGTCAAATGTTTTAGATATGAGAATGTTTTCTACCGCAAACGCAATATTAGCAGATTTATCAATAAAAGCAGGGACATTTCCAGACCCTACGCCATAAGCCGGAGTTCCTGATGTATAAGCAGCCCTGACTACTCCGCCTCCGCCTGTTGCTAATATCAAAGCGAGTTTTGGATGAGTCATGAAGGCCTGTGTCTCTGCATAGTATTCATTAATATCGAAAGTGGAAAAGTCGATAGGCTCTGTCCTTGTACACTGAATGCAGTTTTCAGGAGCATCTTCATTGATTGCAGCTTCATAGCATATTCTCGCAGCTTCAGCACAGCATCCTATAGCTTTTTGATGAGGGCTGATAATGATCGGATTACGGGACTTCAAAGCTATAAGAGTTTTGAAAATCACTGTAGAAGTCGGATTTGTCGTAGGGACTATGGCAAGAATCGGTCCCAGGGGCTGTGCTACTTCCATAATTCCTGTTTCTCTGTTGTCTGAAATAATGCCGGCTGTTTTTTCGTTTTTGATGTCTTCGTACACAAAAAGGGAAGCGGCAACATTTTTGATAACTTTATCCTGCCATCTCCCGAGACCAGTTTCAGCTTCGGCCATCTTGGCGAGTCTAATTCTGTTTTTAAAAGCCGCCTGGAATACAGCGTGCACTATTCTATCTACATGTTCCTGGGAAATCTGGTTGAAAATAGCGGCAGCTTGTTTTGCTGTGGCAATCATTGCATCAGCTTTTTGTTTTGCATTATCTAAAGACATAATTTCCTCTTTTCTTTAGTTGATGGTTTATATAAAAAACTTTAGTTGAATAATCGTCCTTTTATATCAGGATGATGAAAGCTGTCAATAGAAAAAGGATGCGGATTATAGTTATTACATCTGCAAATCAAGTCAGATTTTTTCTTTGTTCGTTTTTTCCTAGCTCAATTACCACTTCCTTCACGCTTTCTGATTTGTCCATATCTGCAATAAGAAGGACATCGTCTGTTTCAACTACGACAAGATTTTTAACTCCAAGCATCGCTACATATTTTCCGGAATTAATATAGTTTCCTGAAGAAGCCAAACTGAAGTTTTCACCCTTGACTACATTGCCATTGAAATCTTTCTTTGATATTTCATATAGCGCTTTCCATCCTCCAACATCGCTCCATCCATAGTCAACGGGTATAACTATACGGTTTTCTGCCTGTTCCATAATTCCTATATCAACAGGCATTTTAGGCATTCTTGCATATTGTTCGGAAATATCAGCGTTATAGCCTTTTAATTTCCAGATGGAAGATATTTCTTTCATCAGGGAAAAGACTTTTGGAAGAAAGTTTGAATAAGCAGTAAATATTTCCTCCAGAGTCCACATAAACATTCCGCTGTTCCAGAAGTAATTTCCTGCAGTCAGAAAAGCTTTTGCCGTTTCTTCATCCGGTTTTTCTTTGAAGTTTTTTACTTTTAATCCGTATTTGGCTAGATCTCCTCCTTCGACATAACCGTAGCCTGTGGCAGGGTAGGCTGGCTTTATTCCAAATGTTACAAGATTACCTAGTTTTGCGGACATTTCGCCTGGTTCAAGAGAATCAAGAAATCCTTGTGTATCGAGTATTTCGTAGTCAGCCCCACCAATGAAAACAATTTCTCTCTTATCGTATTTTTCTGCAAGATATTGCATACTCAAGGCTATGCATGGAGCTGTATTCATGCCTTGTGGTTCAATTATTATATTTTCATCTGCGATTCCTGGAATATTTTCTTTGACAAGCTTTGCCTGGCTTGCAGCTGTAACTACATAGATATCTTTTCTATTGATTTTTCCAAGCATGCGGTTAAATGTCATTTCAATCATTGAAAGATCTGAAGTTATTTTCAAAAACTGTTTTGGGAATTTCTGTCTGCTTAAAGGCCAAAATCTTTTTCCCGAACCGCCTGCCATAATTAATCCAATCATTTTTTGCTCCAATATGTTAGAGATTAATAAAATGTTTTATGAATAAGGTATAAGCTAGAAAAGTTTCTAAAAGCTCTTTTAAATAAAGTTAACTATTTTTTCTTAATATCTATACTTTTTACTGATTCTGATATAATTCCCATTGGTAAAAATTAACATGTTTTATCAATACTAAAAAGGAGTAATAATGAAAAAAGCAATAACCCTGGTTTTTGCAATTACTGCAATAGCATTTCTTGCAGGAGGTTGCGGTACTACAAATGTCGATATGAACTACAAAGGGGTGGAGACAACTAATGGCAAAGCTATAGCCCTTGTCAATACTACAGTTTGTGCATGCCATCTCTTTGGTGTATGGCCTATGTTCTGGGACGCTTCATATACAAACACATTTAATGAATTTATTAAAGAGTCCAAAAGGCTTAATGGAAACAAAATTGATATAGTTACCTCATCTTCTAATAAAAACTATATTATAGGCATGTTTACTTTATGCATATTTACTCCTGTGACAACTAGCATAGCAGGAGATGTATATTACTAAATATCTGTAAAGTTAGGATAAAAATAAAAGCCAGCCTAAAAGCTGGCTTTTATCTTTCCGGGACTGATGAAGAGAATTCTATTTGCTGTAGAATCTATCCCAGAAATTTTTAGCTTGTTTTCTGCTTTCGGCAAAAATCTTTTCTTCATCCAGGTAAAGAAGTTTTCTGTCCTGCATAAGGATTCTGCCGTTAACAATTGTAGTATCGACAATTGCTTCGCAGATTCCGAAAAGGAAATGCCCGAAAAATGTATTTTCTGTCAGTGGTGTCGGAGCTAGATAATCAAGAAGTATTATGTCGGCATAAGCGCCTTTCTCGAGCACGCCTATTTTCTTTGAAAAGTACCTGTTTGAGATTTTTGCATTGTTTTCAAGAAGGAGCTGACAGCATTCGCAGAAGAATACTCTAGGATCCTTGCAGTTGAGTTTGTGAAGATAATTTGCCACTCTGACATCGTCCTGCATTCTAGGACTCATTCCGTCGGTGCCTAGTCCTACGAGAATATTCTTGCTGAGCATTTTGAGAACATTGGCTACGCCGACGGCATTATTCATGTTAGACTGGGGAATATGCACTACTGCAGTATTTGTAGAGGAGAGCATATCCATTTCCTCGTCTCTTAAATGAATGCAGTGGATGGCGGTAGTCTTATCTCCAAGTCCGCCTGCGTCATACATTCTCTGAATGACGGTTTTGCCGTATCTGTCTTTATTAACAATCTGGTCGGCAATGTCTTCAGCACAATGAATATGAAAACCTACTCCCATTTCCTTTGCAGCCTGAGTTGATTCGGTTAGGCTTTTTTCATTAACAGTCATAAGAGCATGGATTCCGAACATCGGAGTAATCAGGTCATCTTTTTCTGTTTTAATATGCTTTTGGAGCTTATTTATAAACCTGATATTTTCTTCAATGCCTTCCTTTCCTCTGTTGTATCTGTCAGAAATTCCCATAGCAAGATTTGCTCTTGCCCCAACTTTTCGTACAGCTTCTTCTATGACATCCATAATGCCATTCTGTATTCCCTGGCTTTCATGGTGATCGAAAAAAGTAGTTGTTCCGTTTCTGATTCCGTTTATGACTGGTACTATAGTGCTGTAATAGATATCTTTTTCATTAAGTGTTTCATCAAGAGGCCACCAGAGCTTTTCGAGTATTTCTACGAAGTTCTGGGCTGGTGGCTGTTTTGGCATAATGCCTCTGGCAAAAGTAGAATAGAAGTGCATATGCTGGTTAATGAAACCAGGCATAATGAGTTTGCCTTTGGCATCGATAACCTCTGTAGATTTATCAAGACTACTGAAGTCAGATGATTTTCCTATTTTGCTTATTGTTTTGTCTTCTATTAAAACTGCGCCATTTTCAATTATCTGATTTTTCGGTCCGAGAGTAATAACTGTTCCGTTCTTTATAAGGAGTGATTTTTTCATAACTATACTGACTCCTCCTCTTTAGATTTGGGCAAACGGCATGCCGGGCATAGATTTTTTTACATTCTTAAGAAGCACATACATTATAGCGAAATTTTTCATGGAGAGAGTCGAAGAGTCTTTGCTCTTTGCATTGCATTCAAGAATAGAGAAATTTTTGCTCATTTTAATGTCTGCTGTTTCATTTGAACAGAAAATATTTGTTCCTGCAACTGAAAGACTGTGCAGTATTCCGTCAAATTTAGCCTGGATTGAAGTTCCGTTTCTAGATTTGCAGAGCATGAAAGCATTGTTGTTTTCGGCATCAAATTCTTTTTTATCAAGATAGAATCGCGGTTTGTCTTTGTAAGGACTGCCTGATGTCGGGCAAAAAGTGTGACATGTGCCGCATTCATTACAGAACGGAGTAAATATTGCTGTCTGGTAGCTCTGAGCAAGTTTGAAAATTTCTTCGCTTGTTAATGTAGTCTTATCAAGACTTATCTTGATAACAGGCAGTTTTATAGACTCTTCCTGAGTTTTGTAAGTGAAGATGGCCTTATTCGGGCAAACTGTGGTGCAGGTGCTGCAAAATTTATGGCATTGCAGGCATCTTTCGGCTTCTTTTTTTGCGGTTCTGTCAGAGAGAGTGGCAACTATTTCATCAAAAGTTTCTCTCTTTGCAGTTGAGAGATGCTGAACAGGAACCCTGAATTCTCTGAACATTCTCTTCTTCATCAAGGTTTTGTAATTGCATTTTATGTTTGAAATATTTTCTTCATGGATTGTTTTTTTAGCTTCAAGAGCAGCGATACTTACGGCTATTTTCTTTCCGTCTCCTGCAGCTTTGACAATTGTCAATGGTCCATTCTCGATAGCGTCTCCGCCAGCGAGGATTTCAAATATCGATGTCTGCATAGTTTTAGGGTCAACATCTATATAGCCTTTTTTGTTGTAAACTATCGGAAGGTCTTTAAGGAAATCAAAATTGGGTTTTTGACCGATCGCCATGATAAGAGTATCAAGAGGAATGGAAAAATCGGAATTTGGAATTTCTACAGGTTTTCTTCTGCCAGAATCGTCTCTTTCGCCGAGAGTCATTTTTGAACATTTGAGAGCTTTGATAATTCCATTTTCGGCTATTACAGCTTTAGGAGCTGTGAGTTCGATTATTTCAATTCCTTCCTCGAGGAGAGCGTCAAGCTCTTCCTTGTGAGAAGGCATCTCTTCTATAGTACGGCGATAGATAACAGATACTTTTCCGCCTGTAATCCTATTAGCTGATCTGGCGCAATCCATGGCTACATCGCCAGCTCCGATTACTCCTACGGAAGCACCTAATTCGAGTTTTTCACCTCTTTTTACAGTTCGCAGGAAACTTATGCCGTCTATTACTCCATGGGCGTTTTCTCCAGGGATTCCAAGTGTAATACCTTCCTGAGCTCCGGCAGCTACGACTATATATTTGTAGCCTTGCTTTTTCAGATCTTTAATCTGAAAATCCCTTCCAGCTTTTTTATTGGATTCAATTTTTACGCCAAGTTTTTTGATAGTGTTGACATCCATATTGATGGATTTCGATGTAGCCCTGTATTTGGGGATTGTCTGATAAACCATTCCGGCAGCGCCATCTTTTTCTTCAAAGAGAGTAACTCCAAATCCTTTCTGAGCCAGGAAATAACCAGTTGAAAGGCCGCATGGACCAGCTCCGATTACCGCTACTTTTACATTGTTTGGTCTTTCAATATCAAATTTTGCAGAAGTGACATTATCAGTAATGTACCTTTTTAGTTCTCTAATAGCTATAGGTTCATCATAGTGAGACCTTGTACAGGTTGTTTCACACTGGTGATTGCAGGCTCTTCCGAGAATATTAGGAATAGGATTGTCTTCTCTCATTATTTCAGAAGCTTTCTTTAAGTTGCCATCTTTTATAGCTTCAATATACTGAGGAGCTTTCTGGTTGACAGGGCATTCGTCTGTACATGGAGCCTTGATGCAATCGAAAAATTCAAGTTTCCTGGATGTTTTTGACTGTTTTCTCTCATAAGAATCTCTCATGTAAAGAGGATCGCTGATGACTGAATCAGCGTATTTATTGAGGTTGCTTAGAGCCGCTGCTGTAACTTTATCATCTGGGTTTTTAATAGCTGAAACAGCTTTGTCTTTTCTGGCTACTCTGGTAATATAGTCGGAGATGCTTGAAGCTTTTACAGATTCCATTGCGTCTTCTACATTCTTTATGTACTGAATTATTCTGCAGTAACCGCCAGGGCGGAGGACATCAGAGCTTACAGTAATAGTTTTTAATCCGCTACTGAGAAGTTCCGCTGCATTGTAGCAGTCAGCGCCGCCTGCAAAAGACATAAGAAGTTCTCCATTGAATTCATTGGAAAGCTTCTTTGCTACATTGACTGATATGGCATGGAGCGGACGACCAGACATATACATCATCTTTTCTTTTTTGTCGAAGAAATTCTTATGGTTTTCTACTTCAAGGGTGTTCGTGAGTTTTACGCCGAAAGTAATTTTCTTTTTGTCAGCTTTCCAAATGAGATCCTTGAGGATGGCAACTGCATCCGAATATTTAAGGTCGTGCTCGAAAGCTATGTCTGGAACTGTTATTTCCCTATAACCAAGACTCTTATTGAGTATATTTCTAAGCATATCAGGCCCAAGCAGAGTAGGATTTAGTTTTACATTTGTATTGAATCCCAGGTCAGTAATAAGGTATGTGGCAATTTTTCCGATTTCATCCGGAGGGCAGCCATGCATTGTTGAAAGCGTTATATTATTGCTTATAGAATAAGGGATATCAATTTTCTTAATTTCAGGATAATATTTCGAAACTGTTTCTACAGCTTCGTCTCTGAGAGAGCCGGCATTTCTGATTTTCTTGAGAAACCACTGCACATTGTCTTTCTGAATGCCTTCATAATTGTAACCTATGCTTGTGTTGAAGATCACACCTGGAATTTTTCCAGGAAAGCCCAATTTATGATGAAGCGCATATATAAGTACCCAGGCTCTTATATATTCATCAAAGGATTGTTTAATTTTCAGTTCCTGAGACCATTCGACATTGAACCCGGCATCCATCATATCGATACATGGTTTTGAAACTTTTAATTCATCAAGAGTTTGTATTGTTTTTAACTCAAGGAATCTTGCGCCTGACAGCCATGCAGTAATTAGGTTTTGCGCCATTTGTGTGTGTGGCCCTGCTGCTACTCCGAAAGGGGTTTCCAGTTGTGTTGCGTAAATGTCAACTTTGAATTTGTCTTTTGCTTTTGGTTTAAAAAAAAGCTCTCTGTTTATACCGAAAATGCTGTTCTTCTCTTCAAGTTCTGTGAAAATCCAGTTAGTTAATGATTCCATCGAAATCGGTAAGAATTTGTCTGACATTTCATCCCCCCTTATACATTAAAATATATTCAGTCTAATAAGCGCTAACGGAAAAAGTATAAAAGGGCATATAGTAGAGAGTAGCTTGTTTTTTTCAAGCATTATTGTAGATTCTTTGCTTAATTTACTAACCAACGGGGGTTTTATGCTTAAGTTTATTGTTAATGATAAGATTCTTGAAACCAATGCTCATCCCGGAACAATTCTGATTGATTATCTAAGAGACGAGTTGAAGCTCTATGGTACAAAGGAAGGCTGCAAAGAGGGTGAATGCGGGGCTTGTACTGTTCTGGCAGGAACCTTGGATGACAAAGGAAATATAAGTTATAAATCCGTTGCTTCATGCATTCTTCCTATCGGAGATGTTAACGGATCTCATATTGTCAGCATCGAAGGAGTAAATCAGGAAGAGTTAAATACAATTCAGAAAGCAATTTTTGATTACAGCGCTTCACAATGCGGATTTTGTACTCCAGGTATTGTTCTTTCACTTACCTATTTTGCTCTCAGCAGCAGTGAATTTTCATATAAAGATGCTGAAGATGCTCTTGATGGAAACCTTTGCCGATGCACAGGATATGTGGCAATAAGAAATGCTGCCAAGGCTTTATCTGATTTGCTTAAAACGAAGAGCAGAGATATGAATAAGAGAATAGATGTTCTTCTTGAGGCAGGTGTTCTTCCTTCTTATTTTGCCCAAATTCCTCAGAAATTAAAAAAACTAAATGCTTCTTCAGCTAGCTCTCCTTCTGCCAAAGCCAGAATTATAGCAGGAGGTACAGATTTATTTGTACAGATTCCTGATCAGCTTGTTGAATCAGACCTCAAGTTTATTTCTGAAAGAAAAGACCTTAATTACATAAGAGTGGACGGAAACTGCATTCGTATCGGAGCTGCAACAAGCCTTGAGGATTTTAGGAATTCATGTGCAGTAAATAAATATTTCCCTTTTATGAAAGATGATGTATTGCTTCACTCTTCAATGATCCTCAGGAATAAAGCTACTTTAGCCGGTAATATCGTTAATGCTTCACCTATTGGCGATATTACAATCATGCTTTTGGCCTTAAATGCTTCAATCGTAATTGATGGAAATGGAAAAACAAGAGAAATTGCTCTGGACAAATTCTATAAAGATTATAAGAAATTTGATCTTTCTGAAGGTGAAATTATCAAAGAAATACTTGTTCCTTTTATGAATGAAGGAGTCCTGTATAACTTTGAAAAAGTTTCAAACAGGAAGATTCTAGATATTGCTGCTGTCAATTCTTCAATTCTTATTGAAACAAACGGTATGGACATTGCCGCGCTGAGAATATCTGCCGGAGGTGTAGCTTCCATACCCTTAATGATTGGAGGCCTTGATAACTTCAGAGGAAAAGAAATCAGTTATGAAACGGTTAATAAATTAGCTGAATATGTTGTTTCGCAAGTAGCTCCCATCGATGATGTAAGAGGTTCGGCCAATTATAAGAAACTGCTTATAAGGCAACTTATATTTGCTCATTTTAATAAACTTTTTGGCGTTAAAGTATGCGCAGGGGAGGGTTGCTGATATGAGAAATGTTGACATGAAAATGCACATACGCGGCAGATCTGTTTTTGTTGACGATATTCCTGCCCAGGAAGGTTTGCTTCATGCGGTTCTCTTTCTGTCTCCAATAGCTAAAGGCACTATCGAGAAGCTGGATATTTCGAAGGCAAATAAGGCAGAAGGAGTAGCAGGGGTTTTCGTCGGGAAAGACATTCCTGGCCCGAACCAAATAGGGCACATGATTCCTGATCAGCCTCTTTTTGCTGAAAAGGAAATTCAATATGCAGGACAACCTATTGCAATGGTTGTGGCTGAGAGCAAGCACCTTGCTAAAAAAGCACTTAAACTTATAGAGCTTCAGGTCAAAGAAGAGGAAGGAGTTTTTGAACCAAGAGAAGCTTTTAAGAGCGGTATGATTCATGCTGCGCCGAGAGTTATTACTGCAGGGGATCTGGATTCGGCTTGGAGTAAGTGCGAATATATCGTAGAAGGCAAAGCTCATAACGGGCCGCAGGAACACTTTTATTTTGAAACACAAAGAGCTTTGGCTGTCCCTGGCGAAGATGACACAATGAAAGTTTACGCAAGCGTTCAGTCTCCAGGGGCTTTTCAACATCATATAGCTGAAATCCTCAATATTCCAATGCATAAAGTGGAACTTGAAATAAGGCGCCTTGGCGGCGCTTTTGGAGGAAAGGAATCGACAGCTATCTGGGCTGTTGCCCCTGCCTTAGCCGCAAAACTTCTCAACAGGCCGGTAAAAATGGTTCTGGGCAGAAATGAAGACATTGCTACTTCCGGAAAGAGGCATCCGTATGAGTTTGACTATAAAATGGGTTTGGACAAAGACGGAAAAATCCTTGCCTATCAGGTTGATCTTTACCAACAGGCAGGAGCTTTTGCGGATATTTCCCTGGCAGTACTCGGGAGGTCATTTTTACATGTTTCAAGTTCCTATTTTATCCCGAATCTGAAAGCTATGGCCGTTAGCTGCAAGACAAATCTTCCTTCTAACAACGCTTTCAGGGGATTTGGAGTGCCTCAGGGCGTTTTTGTTATAGAAACTGCTATTGAACATGCTTCAGAAGTTATGGGAGTTGATCCAAGCGTAATTAAAAGAAAAAATCTTCTCCAGGACGGAGACTTTTTGCCTTACGGAATGCAGCTGGAAAAAACTAACGCTATCAGATGTTGGGAAGAGCTTGACAGGCGTTCTGGTGGCATCGCAAGAAGAATTAAAACAATTGAAGCGTATAATAAAGCTAATACGGAAACTAAAAAAGGAATTTCTGTAGTCCCTGTTTGTTTTGGTATTTCGTTTGCACAAACAGCTCTTAATCAGGGAAGCGCGCTTGCCAATATTTATGCCGACGGTTCTGTCTCTGTTAGTACGGGCGCTGTAGAAATGGGGCAGGGTGTCAATATGAAAATTGCTCTCATAGCCGCAAAAGCTCTTTCTATAGGCAAAGACAAAGTCAGAGTGGAAACTACAAATACATCCAGAATACCTAATGCGTCTCCGACTTCTGCTAGTACCGGAGCAGACCTTAATGGTATGGCAGCAAAGATGGCCTGTGATACACTATATAAGAGGCTCCAGGTTTTTGCCGCCAAGAAATTTAATCATAACAATCCTGATGAAATATCAATCAGAGATGAAATAGTCTACCTCAAGAGCGCAAAAACGGATTATAAATGGGAGCAGCTTATCCATGAAGCTTATTGGGACAGAACAGATTTGGGATGCAGGGCATTCTACGCTACTCCAGGAGTTTATATCGATAGAAAAACTGAAAGAGGAAGACCTTTTGCATATTATTCCTATGGCACATCAATAACTGAAGTTACTCTTGACTGCATTAGGGGAACATATGATATTGACTCAGTTGATGTAGTTCATGATGTAGGCGTTTCACTCAGTCATAATATTGACAAAGGTCAGATTGAAGGCGCAATTATACAGGCTATTGGATGGTCTACAATGGAACAGATAAAATATAACAGCAAAGGTAAAATGCTGACAGCAGTCAATTCCTACAAAATACCTGATATTAAGTTCTGCCCTAAGGAATTTAATGTCTATATTCTAGAGAATTCTCTGAATCCTTATGCAGTAAGCAATTCAAAGGCAGTTGGAGAACCGCCTTTTATCCATGGTCTAGGCGCTTATTTTGCACTTGTCCGCGCTCTGAGGAGCTTTAGAAAAGACAAACCGTTGCCAGCATCTCTTCCTATTACTCCTGAAAAAGCATTCATGTATTTATATGAATAAACTCAATGGCGATATCTCTCTGGCAGCTATAGTACTAGCTGCCGGGGAAGGGAGCCGATTCGGCAAACCAAAATGGCAGGGGGAATTTCAGGGAAAAACTTTTCTTGAAACAATACAGGAAAAACTGATCCTTTCTGGTTTTTCAGATATTATATGTGTGAAGCAGAAGAGTTTTGATATAAAGATTGAAAATCTTCTCTATGTCGATAACCCAACGCCTGAGTTAGGGATGATTTCATCATTGTACTATGCTTTGAAATCTTACCCGGAATTTAAAGGTTACCTGATACTCCCTGTTGACCATCCCATGGTAGATGTGCATACTATAAAAAAACTTAAGAGCGCTTTTAATCCTGAAAAATGCCAGATAGTCCGCCCTGTTTTTAACAGTTTTCCTGGCCATCCTATAGTCATTAAAGGAAAATTATTTTCTATTCTTAAAACTCCTTGCTATTCAGGAGGATTGAGACAGCTTATCAAAGATTCAGGATTTAAAGTTTTAGATGTAAAAGTCAATGATCCCAATATCCTTAAAAATGTGAATTACTCATCAGATTTAGACAAATAAGAGCTCAGCTAATTATGCAGTAGTTTTTATTTTCTTTCCATAAATTTGAGATTCTATCACTCTTTGGAATAGACATATCTGATGTCTTTTACATATATCGAGGCAATCTTTGTCAGAAAACTTATTAAAAACAGCTATTTTCAGTTCATGAGGGAGTTTTCTGAAATGGTGCAGCTGGCAGCATTCAGGATTATCATTTGACAATGGGCATGAGTTAATGAGAGATCTTATGGAAGAATCTCGGAGATGGTTTATATCTACATATTCGCTCATATGTAACTCCTTTAAATCCAATAAATATTAACTGTAGCAGACATTTTATATATTAAAGAAATCAATTTGAATAGAATAAGAGAGAAATAGTTTTGTAATTGACCTTAATGTCAAAAGCAATTGACTGGAGAGTTTAAGTTTATGGAAAATAAAAATGATATCTACTATATTCGGTATAACATATACCTTTAACGAAATGATTTTGATATGAATAATATCTTAGAAGCTAATGACTTATTACCATGTGTTCGATATAACGCTTCTTGAATGATTTGCTTATATAACCTGATTTTAAAAAGTATTCTTTTTTGAATTGATTCATTAAGAATCAAGGGAGGGATATTGGGGTTTTGTCAGGAAGTAGCCAGGCTAAATTTCAGGAATCTTGATCTGGGGGACAAAAGGATGACACATGCAATCATGTTTCGCCGATTCTCTCATATCTTAATACCAGATTGGTACCAGGGTATCTTGTTTCTGTTTCGTTAAGGGTTTTCAAGAGC
>Ga0209417_1000675_pt1 | contig 74468 bp, 78 predicted proteins | sample RifGroF2_FD_184002 | JGI IMG/M metagenome (GOLD analysis project Ga0209417, IMG submission 184002) | Groundwater microbial communities from Rifle, Colorado, USA - Groundwater F2 (SPAdes) (version 2) | ecosystem: Environmental > Aquatic > Deep subsurface > Groundwater | place: Rifle, Colorado... | reverse complement strand
CATCGCCACCGACGCCAGAGGCGTGATCCAGATCTTCAACGTCGGCGCCGAACGCATGCTCGGTTACGCCGCCGCCGATGTGATGAACAAGATCACCCCCGCCGACATCTCCGACCCGCAGGAAGTGATCGCGCGCGCGGAAGCGCTGAGCGACGAGCTCGGCACACCCATCACGCCGGGCTTCGAGGCGCTGGTGTTCAAGGCCTCGCGCGGCATCGAGGATATCTACGAGCTGACCTACATCCGCAAGGACGGCAGCCGCTTCCCTGCCGTGGTGTCGGTCACCGCGCTGCGCGACGCGCAGAACGAGATCATCGGTTACCTACTGATCGGCACCGACAACACCGCGCGCAAGGAGATCGAGGCGGAGCAAAAACAACTGGGCCAGCGCCTGCGCGACCACCAGTTCTACACGCGTTCGCTGTTCGAGGCCAACATCGACGCGCTGATGACCACCGACCCGTCCGGCATCATCACCGACGTGAACAAGCAGATGGAAGCGCTCACCGATTGCACGCGCGACGAGCTGATCGGCGCGCCGTTCAAGAGTTACTTCGCCGATCCGGAACGGGCCGAAGAGAGCATCAAGCTGGTGCTGAGCAAAAAGAAAGTGACCAACTACGAGCTCACCGCGCGTGCGCGCGACGGCAAGGAGACGGTGGTGTCGTTCAACGCAACCACTTTCTACGACCGCGACCGCAAACTGCAGGGCGTGTTCGCCGCCGCGCGCGACGTGACCGAGCGCAAAGAGCTGGACCGGGTGTTGCAGGAGAAGAACGCCGAGCTGGAAAGCGCGCGCGCGGTGGCGGAAAAAGCCAACCTGGCCAAATCCGATTTCCTCTCCAGCATGAGCCACGAACTGCGCAGCCCGCTGAATGCCATCCTCGGTTTCGCCCAGCTCATGGAAACCGACTCCAATCCGGCCTCTCCCTCGCAAAAGGAAAGTGTCGCGCAGATATTGCAGGCCGGCTGGCATCTGCTGAAGCTGATCAACGAGATCCTCGATCTCGCCAAGGTGGAGTCGCGCCAGGTGCCCCTGTCGGAAGAGCCGGTCTCGCTGGCCGATATCATGCTCGATTGCCAGGGCATGATCGAACCGATGGCGCAGCAGCGCGGCATCAAACTGTCCATGCCGCCGCCCGACATGAAATATTTCGTGAATGCGGACCGCACCCGCTTGAAGCAGATACTCATCAATCTGCTCTCCAATGCGATCAAGTACAACCGCGAGGACGGCACGGTCGAGGTGGAATGCAGCGAGACCACACCGACGCGCATTCGCACCAGTATCCGCGACAGCGGCGCGGGGCTGTCCGCGGAGCAAATAGCGCAGCTGTTCCAGCCGTTCAACCGTCTCGGCCAGGAGGCCGGCGGGCAGGAAGGCACGGGCATCGGCCTGGTGGTGGCCAAACGTCTGATCGAACTGATGGGCGGCGTCATCGGCGTGGAGAGCACAGTCGGCACCGGCAGCGTGTTCTGGTTCGAACTCGATTCGATCGGCGAGCCGCAACTGACGCAGGAGACCGTGGATACTGCCGCGGCGGTTCAGCCGCATGCGGCGCGCGGAACCCGCCAGAGCACCCTGCTCTATGTCGAGGACAATCCGGCCAACATGAAACTGGTCGAGCAGATCATCGCGCGCCATCCGGAGTTCAAGCTGTTGAGCGCGGTGACCGGCGACAGCGGTATCGATATCGCGCGCCAGTCCATGCCGGACGTGATCCTGATGGACATCAACCTGCCCGGCATCAGCGGCTTCGAAGCCATGAAGATACTGCGCGACGATCCGGCCACGGCGGCCATCCCCATCATCGCCATCAGCGCGAATGCCATGCCGCTCGACATCGAGCGCGGCCTGAAAGCGGGATTCTTCCGTTACATCACCAAACCCATCAAGGTCGACGAGCTCATGGATGCGCTGGATGTCGCGCTGGAATACGCGCACAGCGTGGTCCGCTGACACGGGAAAGGAGAACATGCCATGATAGCCCCAGCCGATATCCTCAACGCCCGCATTCTCATCGTCGATGATCAGGACAGCAACATCCAGTTGCTCGAGCGCATCCTCGCGAATGCCGGTTACACATCCGTCACCCGTACCCGGGACGGAAACGAAGTGTGCGGGCTCCACCGCGAACATCGCTACGACCTGATCCTGCTCGACATCGAGATGCCCGGTGTCGGTTTCTCCGGTTTCCAGGTGATGGACGGACTCAGGGAGATCGAGCCAGACAGCCCGCTGCCCGTCATCGTGATCACCGCCCATCCTGACCACAAACTGCACGCGCTGCAGAAGGGCGCGATGGATTTCATCAGCAAGCCGTTCGAGCTGGCCGAGCTGCTGGCGCGCATCCGCAATATGCTGGAGTTGCGCCTGCTGCACCTGAAGATGCTGAAGCGCATCGCGGCGCTGGAACAGATGGTCAGCCATTCCCAACAGAAAGTTCAGACATGATCGATTCAAGCGCCATCCTCCATGCCAGCATCCTGATCGTGGACGATCTGGAAGTGAACGTCCGTCTGCTGGAGCAAATGCTGCACGGCGCCGGTTATGTCTCCATCGCTTCGACGACGAATCCCGGCGAAGTCTGCGAGCTGCACCGCAAGAACCGCTACGACCTGATCCTGCTCGACTTGCAGATGCCCGGCATGGACGGCTTCCAGGTGATGGAAGGCCTGAAGGAGATCGAACAGGCCGACTATCTTCCGGTCATCGTGATCACCGCCCAGCCCAGCCACAAGCTGCATGCGCTGGAAGCAGGCGCGAAGGATTTCATCAGCAAGCCGTTCGAACTGGCCGAAGTGCTGGCGCGCGTGCACAACATGCTGGAGGTGCGCCTGCTGCACAAGGAGTTGCACGGTTACAACGAGGTGCTGGAACAGCGCGTGCAGGAGAGGACCGTCGAGTTGCAGCAAAGCAACCTGGAAACCATCTACACCATGACGCGCGCGGCGGAACACAAGGATGAAGACACCGGCGCCCATGTGAAGCGCATCAGCTACTACAGCCGCGACCTGGCGAGGATACTTGGCATGGACGAGGTGTTCATCGACCGGATATTCATCGCCAGCCCGATGCACGACATCGGCAAGATCGGCATCCCCGACCATATCCTGCTCAAGCCCGGCGGCTTCACCGCGGACGAGTGGACGATCATGAAGGGGCACGCGGCGATGGGCGCGAAGATCCTAGGCGCCAGCAAGTCGCCCTATCTGCAGATGGGTGCCGAGATCGCGCAGAACCACCACGAGCGCTGGGACGGCGGCGGTTATCCCGACGGTAAAAGCGGGGAGGACATCCCGCTGTCGGCACGCATCATGAACATCTGCGATGTCTACGATGCGCTGCGCAGCAAGCGCCCGTACAAAGCCGCGTTCGATCATGAGAAGACCATGGATATCATCGGCAACGGCGACGTCCGCACCCGGCCGGAGCATTTCGACCCGAACGTCCTTTCGGCATTCAAACAGAACCATGCCGCATTCAACGACATCTTCGAGACCTGCACGGCATAAGCCGGGACAGCTGTGGCGGCAAGCGGTCGGTTTCGCCGCCCTGTGCTGGCTGCTCCAGGCGCAAGCCGTCGTGCCGGGCAATACATCAAAGCCGATATCCACTTTCCGCGACTGCCGGGGTTGTCCGGAGATGACGATCATCCCTGCCGGCAGTTTCAACATGGGTTCCGGCATCGGTGAGGTCGACCGTGAGGACGATGAGGGGCCGGTGCATAAAGTCAGGATCGCCGCCTTCGCGCTGGGCAAGACCGAGATCACCCGCGGGCAGTTCGCCGCATTCGTGAAGAGCACCAAATACAAAGCCATCGATAAATGCTGGACGTTGGAAAACGGAAATTTCGAAGAGCGCAGCGGTCGTCACTGGCGCGATCTCGGCTTTTTGCAGGACGACACTCATCCCGTCGCGTGTATCAACCGGGACGATGCCAAAGCGTATGCAAAATGGCTGTCGCGCAAGACCGGGAAGCATTACCGCCTGCCGACCGAAGCCGAATGGGAGTATGCCGCCCGCGCCAACACCCGCACTGCCCGCTTCTGGGGAAACGACCCGGCCAAGGCTTGCGCTTATGCGAATGTCGCGGACAAGACCGCGGAAGCCGAGGCGGGAGCATCATCCTGGTCGGTGCATGAATGCACGGACGGTTATGCCTACACCGCACCGGCGGGCCATTTCCGCGCCAACCGCTTCGGACTGCATGACATGCTGGGCAGTCTGTGGGAATGGACCGGCGACAACTATCACGAAGACTATACCGGCGCTTCATTTAACGGCAAAGCAAGACAAGACAAGGGAACGAAGTACGTGATGCGCGGCGGCTCGTGGAACAACGGCCCCACGCGCGTGCGAGCGGCAAAGCGGGGGCAGAGCAAGCCGACCGACCGTTTCAGCACGATCGGATTCCGTGTGGCGAGAACGCTGCCCTAAGCTTCAAAGCTTCAGAAAGGCCAGCAGATCGGCATTGAGCCTTTCCTTGTGCGTGTCGGCAAGCCCGTGCGGTGCGCCCTCGTATATCTTCAGCGTCGCATCCTTGACCAGTTTTGCCGAGCGCAACGCGGCGGCAGCGATCGGCACGATCTGGTCGTCGTCACCGTGGACGATCAGTGTCGGCAGGTCGAATTTCTGCAGGTCTTCGGTGAAGTCCGTTTCGGAGAACGCCTTGATGCAGTCATAGGTGTTCTTGTGGCCCGCCATGACGCCCTGGTGCCAGAAGGAATCGATCATGCCCTGCGATACACTGGCGCCGGGCCGGTTGGCGCCGAAGAACGGACCGCTGGCGATGTCGATATAAAGTTGCGAACGGTCGATGGTGGTGCCCTCGCGGATGGCGTCGAACTTCTCCATCGGCAATCCGCCGGGATTGGCCGTGGTTTTCAGCATCAGCGGCGGCACGGCGGCGATCAGCGCCGCCTTGGCCAGGCGCGCGGTGCCGTGGCGGCCGATATAACGCGCGACCTCGCCCCCCCTGCCGAAAATCCGACCAGGAACACTTCTTTCAAATCCAGTTTTTCCATCAGTTCGGCGAGATCGTCGGCATAGGTATCCATGTCGTTGCCGTTCCACGGCTGGCTGGAACGGCCATGACCGCGACGGTCATGCGCGATGCAGCGATAGCCGCATGAAGCCAGAAACATCATCTGCGCTTCCCAGCTGTCGGAATTGAGCGGCCAGCCGTGGCTGAACACGACAGGCTGGCCTGCGCCCCAGTCCTTGTAATAGATCTGCGTGCCGTCTTTGGTGGTGATGGTGCTCATGAGTGACTCCTGTGAACCTATGCGGTGGCATAGCTGCACTGACTGTGCCCCCGGAGCAGTCTCCATTCCGTTCAGTAACGCACAGAGCTGTACATCGTGCACTGCCATGCTGACACTGGGGAAAATCCATTCCGACAAATGTCCATCAACAGGAGATCGCCATGAACAAAAAAATCACAGAGACAGTGACCAATACACTGGGCACCCAGCAGGACGAGGTCCTGTCGCGCAGGACGTTTTTGCGCGGCACGCTGATGGTGGGTTGCAGTCTGCTGGTGTCGGCCGCACTCTACCGTTCCGCGCCCGTCCTTGCGGATACGGGCGTGAAGAAACTCGCACAGTCCGGCGTGAAGTACCAATCCCACCCGAATGGCACCAGCAAGTGCAGCGGCTGCGTGAATTTCATCGCCGCATCGGGCAGTTGCAAACTGGTGGAGGGCAAAATCGGCCCCGACGGCTGGTGCATGCTGTGGTCCAAAAAGACCTGAGTCCGCGCGGCTTCATGCGCTGTGCGCCTTCACCCAGGCGACATAGCGATCCATCCAGTCTTGCAGGAACTTCTTGCTGTCCACGCCGATGTTGCCCGCCTCGTCGAACAAACCGTCCTTGGCCTGGATGAAGGCTTCGGGTTGGCCGAGCGTGGGCATGTCCAGTGTGGCGAGGATGTTGCGCAGATGCTGTTGTGCCATGGCCGTGCCGCTGGCACCGGGCGAGACGCCCAGCACACCGGCTGGCTTGCCCTCCCACGCGCTCTGGCCACGCGGACGCGAGGCGTGATCTATCGCATTCTTGAGCACGCCGGGGATGGAGCGGCTGTATTCCGGCGTGATGAACAGCACGCCCTGTGCACTCCTGATCTCGTTCTTCAATCTTTTGACGGACTCGGCCTGGTCGGCATCGTCGTCCTGGTTGTAGAGCGGCAAGTCGCCGATCTGCACCTGGTTGAATGAAAAGTACGAGGGCGCCATATTGACGATGGCGTTGGCCAATCTGCGATTGAGCGAGGCCTGGCGCAGACTTCCGACGACGACGGCGATCTGGTATTGACTCATGTTGCTCTCCTTGTAATAAACGATGGATGAATTTCGCAGAGTGGGCCGGAATCGGCACAGGGGTTTCTGCGTTCTTCGGCATGGTGTTTTCTGGTCAGCAGTTCCGACAAAAATAGCGCCAGCAGGGTATAGCTCAGGAACAGGAAGTAACCCGGCTGCAGCGAGGTGCCATTCGTCGTCAGCAGGACCATCTCCTCGCTCTCCGAGTTCAGCAGGCCAAGCTGGGTGGCGATGATGCCGTCGAAGCCGATATAGGCCATGAAGATGGCCACCACCATGACATCGGCCATCGACCACTTGCCGGAATAGAGCACGAAGAACCTGACCAGCGGATTTCTTCTGGCATGGCGGTAATCCAGATAGAAGCCCAGCGTCGAGGCGATCTTGAGCAGCGGGAAGATGATGCTGAAGGTGATCAGCAGGACGCCGACCAGTTTCATCTGTATGTCATGGTGCGCGATCAGTATCCTGAACACATCCAGTATGCTTTTGCTCTGGAAGTACAGCACCTGGTTCTCGAAATGAACGGGGTGCCCCAGCAGCATGAAACTCATCTGCGATATCTTGGCTTCCATGTCGATGGCGGGCGTGGTCACGCCGGCGAACAGCAGGCCGATGAGGATCAGCACCAGCGTCACATAGTGGATCGCGGGCAGCCCCTGCTTGCTGAAACCCGCCAGGGAAAACACGCCCACCGCCAACAGGACCAGGGCTGCTACCTCCTTCTCAAGCACGTTCTGTCTGCGGGCGATCTCTTCCGCGAGTTTGTTCCGCGCGGTTTCGATATCGGCGGAATCCGTCCGCAGCAGTATCCTGGCCAGTTGCGGCGTGTCGCGCAGATCGAAGGTCAACTGTGAATACTGTTCCAGTTGCTTGTTCAGTGCCGCTTTCACCTGCCGTCTGGTTTTCGCTTTGTTCATCTCGGCGATGACTGCATCCGCATATTCCGGGATGCCTTTCTTGATCGTGTCGAGATTAACGAACATGTCGATGAAAGTCTGTGTGAAACGCCCGCTCGCGGTGTCCGCGTTCTCTTCCCTGATCTTCTTGTCGACTTTGTCTCTCAAGGTGTTGAGCAGCACCTTGAGATGTTTGCGCAGCACCTTCTTGTCCGCACTCGACAGGTACAGCTTGTTGATCTCTTCGGCCAGGATGAGCGTGACTTGCCGCTTCCACTCGTCGATGCTGAGCAGCCCGTATCGGACATGGTTGAGTTCGGCCAGATCGTTCTTGTTCTGCTGGTTGGCAACCGAATTGGAAACGATCTGTTGGCACAGCAGCACCGAAACGAGTACGGCGAGTACGGAGAACAGGAGTGTGAGATGTTTCATGACCCGGTCTACAGCGCGCGCATGAAGTCCGCCAGATCCTTCTTCTCCTGCTCACGCAGCTTCAATTGCAAGACCAGGTTGAAGAACTCCACCGTATCCGCCAGCGTCAGCAAACGGCCGTCGTGCAGATACGGCGGCGAATCCTTGATGCCGCGCAGCGGGAAGGTCTTGATCGGGCCGTCGGCCGAGGCGGTGCGGCCGTTGACTGTGACTTCCTTGAAAAAGCGCTCCACCTTCAGGTCGTGCATGCTGTTGTCGGTGTAATACGGCGGCATGTGGCAGGCCGCGCAGCGCCCCTTGCCGAAGAATATCGCCTCGCCACGCAACTCGCTTGCGCTGGCTTTGTCGGGATCGAGCTTGCCGAAGATGTCGAGTTTGGGCGCGGGCGGCAGATCGAGCAGTGCCTGAAACTCCGCCATGAAATGCACTTGGCTGCCGCGCTCCAGGATGTTGGTGCCTTTGCGCGTCGCATCCGCCGGGATGCCGTCGAAATAGGCGCCGCGCTGTTCGAACTCGGTGAAGTCCTCCACGGTCTTCATGGCGCGCTGCGATCCGAACAGGCGCTGGATGTTCAGGCCGCGCAGCGTGGGCGTGTCGATGCGGTGGCGGTGCTCGTTCGGGCGGATGTCGCCCACCGTGTGGGTGGCGCCCACGCTGTGCCCGTTGGCGTGACAGTCGAAACAGGCCACGCCCTGCGATGCTTTCAGGCTGCGTCTGTCGTCGGTGGCGTTGAACTGCTGTTGCGGGAATGGCGTGAGCAGCAAACGCAATCCCTCGAGCTGCTTGGGATTGAGGATGTCCCTGAACAATTCATTGAAGTTGGCCAGCGTCACCGCTTTGCCCTGCGACACATCGCCCAGGTCCGGCCGGGTGGTCAGATAGATCGCTGCCGGGAACTCGGGCAGGAAATGATCCGGCAGATCGAAGTCGAGATCGAAGCGGGTCAGATCGCGCTCGGTCTGCTTGCTGACTTCTTCGATGAGGAATTTCGGAAACACCATGCCGCCCGCTTCGTGGTGCGGATGCGGTAAAGGCAGGAATCCGCCGGGCCAGGATCGTTTGTCCTTGATCTGTTGCGGCGACAAGCCGGCGAGAATTTGCCAGCTCATGCCTTTCGGCAGTCTGACGCGCACACCATCCTGCTGCGGCTTGCCGCGCGACATGCGTGCCGTTGCAGACGGCCTGTCGGCGAGATCGTATCGGTCCGCGAGCAATGCCTGCTGGCGCTGGGCGAACTTTGCTTTTTCGCTTTGCAGACGTTTGCTCAGCGTGCTGAAGTCATCTTCAGCAGCCGCGTTCGTCAGCGTGCAGCAGAGCAGCCCGGCAAGTAGTGAAATCGTGATGAAGTGGTGCGTAGCGACTGACATGGTGATGTCGCTTCAGAATTCAGAGCGTGAGTAAACCGCCCTGCCCTTGTATTTCCGGTAGCGCAGGTATTCGTTCAGATACCAGCCGACGAGCAATCCCAGCAGCAGCGTGAAAAAGATCAGCAGCGCGCTCGATATCGAAGCGCTCCAGAACAGGAAGTTGATCTCGACCGCCGCCGGGGGTTGCGCGACGAAGAACACCGCCAGGGTCGAGAGGATCAGCAACAGCACCAGTTTGAAATTCATCTTGCAACCCCCTGCCGGCATACAGCTTCGAATGACGCCGCTAACCTTGCCGACGAATCCACACCATACGCAGCGTTCAGCTCGGATTCAGTGCTGTAACGAACATAGCGGGGGCCGCCCGTCTATTTTGGCGCCAGGCTATCGCGCGCGACCCATTCCTTGATGAGGCCAAAGGCGACCGCCAGCAGCGTGGGGCCGATGAAGATGCCGACAAAACCGAAGGCGAGTACGCCGCCCAGCACGCCGAACACGATCAGTACAAAGGGCAGCTTGCTACTGTGGCTGATCAGCAGAGGTTTCACGATGTCATCCACGGTGCTGATCAGGAAGAATCCCCACAACAACATGAATATCCCCCAACCGACCGTCCCCTGATAGAACAGCCAGATGGCTGCGCCGCCCCAGACCAGCGGCGGCCCGACGGGCACCAGTGAAAGCAGCGCGACGGCCACGCCGAGTGCCAGCGCTGCCGGTACGCCGGCGATGCTGAACCCGATCGTCGCGACGATGCCCTGCGCCAGCGCCGTCCCCAGCAGTCCGTACATGACGCCGCGCACCGTGTTGTTGATGATGGCGAGGACGTTTTCCGCGTGGCTGCCGACCATCCGGGCGATAGCCCGGTCGAGGAAAGCCAGCAATTCCGTGCCTTCGCGAAACAGGAAGAAACAGACGAATGCAGCAAGGCTCATTTCCATCACCCCCTGCCCCAGCAATATCCCGCCGGCCAGCAGATAGTTTCTGGCCGGCACCAGCAAACGGTTCTCCAGCGCAGCCACTTCATCCGGGCTGGTGGCGAGCCGATGCCAGTAGCCGGCGACCGATTCTCCGATCACCGGCGTCTGCTTGAGCCAGGCAGGCGGTTCCGTTGGTCCGTTGGCCATGATCTGCCTGATCTCGAGGTAGAGCGCGGAGATATTGTCGGCCAGATTCCAGGCCACCAGTGCCAGCGGCAGGATCACCAACAAAGCCAGGGACAGCGTCATCGCCAGCGCGGCGATGTTTCGTCTGCCCTTCAGTTTCTGCAACAGCCACAGGTAGAGCGGCCAGGTCGAGATGCACACGACAGCGGCCAGCAGCGTCGCAGTCAGAAACGGCTTGAACACGATGAAGCAGCCTGCCGCCAGCAGCAGCATGGCTGCAAGCCGGACAAAATCAACGGAACGTCTTATCACGGTATCGTGCCCGAAAAAAAGAGAACACGTTATTGGAACGGTTCAGCCGCATACAACTCACTTGAATTTGGAGTGTGCCTCGGCCATACCGGACTTCAGGTCATCCCATATCTTGTCGGCCGTCGACTTGACCTCCTCCCAAGCCTCGCCGCTGGCTTTTCCCAACTCCTGCATCTTTTCAGATGCGCCCCGCTGTTGGTTGCGCAAGGCCTGGATCTGTTCGGCGCGTTTGACTCTCATGTCGGCCCCCACATTCTCCAGCTTGGCTTCCATCAGGTTGAGTTGGGCACTCCACTCGTTCAGCTGCGCTTCGCGTTTTTGCTTGTATGCGGTTTGAATGTTCATGACTTGCTCCTTGGAATAGACGGTGCTGCTGTTTATTTCTTCGATGTGGCCACAAGACGGTTGTCGACCCTGCTCACACCTTCAACCGCACCCGCCATCGCTTTGGCCATATCGCTTTGCGACTGCTTGTCGACCGAGCCGGTCAGTGTCACCACACCTTTTACGGTATCCACGCTGATACGCATCGTCTTGAGGCCGGACTCGGCAAAGAAGGCCGCCTTGATCTTGGCGGTGATCTCGGTGTCGGCGATGGCCACACCGGCCTTCGCGCTTTGCTCGCTCATCTTGTCACCGACCTTGTCCGCCGCTGCTTCGATCTTGTCACCGGCCTGATCCATGCTGCGGTCGATGTTCTTGCCCGCCGATTCCGCCGGTCCCGGCGTTTCCTTGTCGCATGCAGCCAGACCTGCCAGCAATACCGCGACAGCGAGCAACTTGAGATTTTGTGACTTGTTCATAGTGGTTCCTTATCAATGATGTCTGCATGCAGATGGAGATGACTCAAACAACGGCTGCGGAAGTTTCCGCAGACCGCCGGACTTACTTTTTCGTAGCGTAGTTGAAGATGATGTTGACGCGGCGATTCTCCTGCTGGCCTTCCAGCGAGGTGCCGTAGGAGACACGGCGCGTCTTGCCGAACGCCGAGGTGGAAAGCCGCGAACGGGCGATACCTTCCTTGCCGACCAGATGATCGACCACCGCCTGGGCACGCTTCTGCGAGACTTCCATGGCATCGGCGGCAGATATGTTCGTCTTGCCGACACGGGCACCTGCATGACCCTCGACCGTCGCACTGACAGCGGGATTCGCTCTCATAAATTTCGCCACTTCGGCGAGTCCGTCGTAGTACTGCGGATCAACCGCATATTTATACGGATCGAATTCCATTTCCATCGCCAGTGTCAACCGGGCGGGGTTCACCTTGAGACCCGCGATATCCGTCGCGCAGGCGACAACTGCCGCGATACGGCGGTTGGCCTGTTGGCCTTCCCGCGTACTGTTGTCGGCGATGGGACGAGTCTCACCGTAACCCACAGCAGTCAGCCGGTTGGCCGCGATCTTCAAGTCATCGATCAGGTAGTTCACCACACTCTCCGCGCGATGCTGGGAGAGTTTCTGGTTGTACTCGCTGGTGCCGACATTATCGCTGTGCCCCTCGATCACTGCCGTGGTGTTGGGATATTTGTTCATGAATGTCCCGATGACCGCGAGCTTCTCTTTCTCTTCGCGCTCCATGGCTTCCTGTTTGATCTCGAACTGGATATCGAGGATGGTGCAGTACTTCTGCGTCTTCACCTTGACCGGAACAACGACCAGCAAAGGTGCTGCTGCTGCAGGCGCGGCCGCTTGACGAACCGGTGCCGGTTTCTTTTCGTCGAAGCGGTAGATCAGGCCGAGCGAAAGCATATTGATGTCGCCCTTGTTGCCGATGGCATCGTCGATCCTGTAGCGTTCCGCATCGAGCCGCAAACCGACGGATTCGGAGAGGTCATATTGCAGACCTGCGCCCAACTTGTAGTTCGCAGCGCTTTTGCTGGGGCTGGGATTGGCCGGTGCAGCAACGGCCCCCGTGCTGGAGAATTGATCCTTGGCTTGTGCATACTGGAGACCGATACGGCCAAAGGCGGAGAATTTTTTGGTGAACGGCAACAAACCGACCAGGTCGAAATTGACACCTTTGACCTTGATCTTTCCGGTCAGCGTCCCGTCAGGCACGGTGGTCGCGGTGTAGCCGAATTGCCCCAGATCGAAGTAACCGAACTCGACCGCGAAGCGCTCGTTGTACTGGTAGCCGCCAAACAGTTTGTAGGCGAGATTGCTGCTGTCATCGGTGATCGAGGTCGTCACTAGGCTGGAACTCAGCAACTGGCTGGTGATGCGGGCATCGTCGATCTTCGCTTTCGACTGGCCGACGTTCAGACCGCCGTACCAGAATGCGTCATCTGCCATGACGAGCGGACTGCTCATCACAGCCCACCCGATCAGTCCGAGCGTCCCTGCAGTCTTAGATATTCTTTTCATGTTGTTCTCCAAAATATTTGATGCGATTTGTTCTGCTTGCACTGCAAGTGCCGAACCCGGCTACTGGCATGTGGCCGAATAGCCTGCCGGTGGAACGAATGGCTGCCCCGGCACGGATACGACGTTGGAGTCGAATACGAATGCACCGCTGCCACCCACCCATGCGCCCGCAAACAATCTGCCGCACGAGGTTGCGCCGGTGTTCATCGTGATGTCGGCCGCAGCCATGATGTTTCCGTTGAATTCGGAATACAGACCCAGCGTCGCCGAGCTGCCGGCCTGCCACCAGACGTTGGAGGCTTTGGCGCCATTGACCAGAAGAATGCGGGTGCGTGGCGTTCCCGGCGGAGCGGCACCATCTGCCGTACCGACTGTGCTCGATGACTGGAAGACGAAGACCGCATCCGGGTTGCCCTGCGCATCCAGCGTGAGATCATCCGTGACCATGATCGAGGTGATCGACTGATAGACACCCGGGAAAAACAGGTTGTCGTTAAGCACCATCGCGCTGCCGGTGGCTGCCCCCAGGGTGGTGCCCGCCGGAAGATCAGTAGCGCCGCCCAGTGAACCAGCTGCAGGCGGACCTGCCGGCGGTGTGATCGCAAGATAGCCCGTGTTCATATCGGCTTTGACATTTGTCGCCGTGGTTCCATCGGGAAAGGTGGGGGTGATGACCGTCCCGGTCAGTGTGGGGGGATTGCCCGCACACAAACCGAAACCGGCCGTATTGGTCCCGCCTGGAACTGCAGCACCGCCGCACAGGGGAGTCGGATTTGCCAACACCACATCGCCGTTGATCGTGGTTGCACCGGTGTTTGTTATCCCCGCAGTAGAGGCGATCCCGAACGGGGCGGCCAATCCCAGCATGCTCGCATTGACCCCGGCAGGTCCCGCAGAAGCCGTTCCGGCTCCGCTACCCAAGATGGGGTCCTGCCCGCCGCCGCCGCATCCGGCCGCAATGGCGGCCAGCAGCAATACGGTGATCCACATCAGCGGTTTGTTGATGCTTTCGATATTGTTCATTTGCTTCTCCTCGTTAAATCGCATCTCAAATAACCCGAGCTGACCCGTTCCAATCGAATTTGCCTTCAGCCGGAGCGAATACAATTCGTCATACTCGCCATCGTTATCCGCCTTTCGTGCACACACCTCTGTTCAGTAGCGCACACAACCCGAATCAATCTGCGCATACGTGGCGAACCACAAAAAAAGGCCGTCTCGCGACGGCCTTTGCTTCAGATCAGAAGTACTTTATTTCACGGTGCGGGTTGCGTGACCGTGGTTGCAGAGATGTTGACCGCTGTCTGCGAAAGCAACCTGCCATTGATCGACGACAGATTGCCCATCGTGATCGATGTCTGACTCAGGATGACACCTTCAAAGTGCGTGCTCGCCCCAATGGTCACCGCACCGGCGACTTGCCAGAAGATGTTCTTGGGCAAGGCACCGCCGGTGAGGATCACGTTCATGGAAGATGTCATGTCCAGTGTTCCCGCCACCTTGAAGATCCACACATCGGTGGCGCTGCCATTTAGTGTGAGATTGGTCGGGATGGTCACTGCGGTGCCCCATTCGTAAACGCCGGGAACGAGTGTCAATCCGGTCAGGGTTCCGCTACCCACGTTGGTCGTCGCGGCCGAGGTGGCCGTCCGTCCGGCTGCATCGGTATAGGCGCTTTCCATATTGAGCACCGCCGTGGTCAGATCGGCAGAAGTCGTTCCCCCTGTGTAATCGGCGGCATGCAACTGGAAGGGCGCAACCACCTGGGTTGAAGTCGAGTGAGTGATCGGGGCTCCAATATCCGATTGCGACCAACCCGTCAGAGAGCTCGCGACGTTTGGACTCACGCCCACATTTCCGGTTACCACTGAAGTTGGGATCGTATCGACGCCGGTTTTTGCCAGGATCGCATAATTGACCGCCGTTCCCAGAACGACAGGCGCAGCACCTGCCACTGCCGCAGCACCGGTGGTGAAACTCCATATCTTGTCCACTGCCAGTGTGTTGCCTGCCAGATCCGCGACTCCGCTAGCACCACTCAATACCGTGGCTGTGTAGACCGAACTGGCTGCCAGATCGCTGGCCGGGTTAAAAGTTGCGTTGGTGCCCAGATAACTCACCACACCTGTGACAGGGGTGCCACTTTGCGCCAGGGTGAAACTCAGATCGGTGACTGTTGTGGCATCCATCAACTCGTTGAAAGAAGCGATGATGTTTGCATTGAGCGCGATCCCTGTGTCCGTATCCGCAGGCACTGTGGAACTCACCGTGGGCGCGACGACGTCCGCTGCTGCACCGGTGGTGAAGCTCCATACCTTGGCGGTTGCCAGCGCATTACCTGCGACATCCTTGGCTCCGGTGGACACAGTGGCAGTGTAAGGCACAGTAGCGGTCAGATTGCCCGTCGGATTAAAGACCGCAGTCATACCGGAATAGGTCACCACACCCGTGACCGGTGTGCCGCTTTGTGCCAAGGTAAAGGTCGCACTGGGACTGCTGATCGTTGCGGCATTCATCAGCTCGCTGAAGGTGGCGGTGACATTCGCGTTGAGTGCGACACCTGTCGCGGTATTTGATGGCGCGGTCGTCGTCACGGTCGGCGCGACCGTATCTCCGGCGCTTACGATCGGTGTACTGCTACTGCCACCGCATCCTGCCACAAAAGCGGTCAGCAGCAGCGCTGCGAACCACGCGAGTGGCTTTGTCATCTTTTCGGTCCTGTTCATTTCGTTTCTCCTTTGATCTGATCCAGCCTGGCGTCGGTGCGATCGACCGTTTCGCTGCGGGCAATACTTCTGATGACCGCGCCTGCTTTAATCATTGCTCCGGAAAAAGCAGACGGGCCACACTGCCGCACTTATCCCCCTTCCGCACAAGCCTCTCTGTTCACTGACGCACATATTGAAAACAATCGTTCGTGCGGCACAGCCCCCAGTGTTCGCCACCGCACAGCGGGATTTCGTCCAACCGGGACAATGCCTCCCATATATAGAGAACGCCTTCCCGTCAGTCGACGAGTCACCGGCGTTCCAGACAAGGTGTACAGAATGTCTCCAGAGCAGCCAGAACCGTCCCGCGCAGCGGCAAACGAAGTGACGCAGCAGGAAGCCGCCGCGGACTCGAACCCCGCAGACATCCCGGTGCGCGGCGTTCGCAACGTGCGCATGAATGTGTCGCTCGGCGTGCTGGCGATCATCGCCTTCGTCGCTGCGCTGTATCTGGCGCGCGCTTTCTTCGTGCCTCTTCTGATCGGCATCCTGGCGAGCTACACGCTCAGCCCGGTGGTGGCCTGGCTCAAAGCGTTGCATGTGCCGCGCCCGCTGGGCGCAGCTCTGGTGCTCGGGATGTTGGTTGCCTGTCTCTCCTGGATCGCGTTCTCGCTAAGCGACGATGCGACGGCGATGATCGAAAAGTTGCCGGAAGCCACACGCAAGTTGCGCCAACACCTGATTGACACCCGCACCGGCCCGACCACCCTGCAGAACATGCAGGAGGCGGCCAAACAGCTTGAGGGCGCGACCAACGATGCCGGGAACCAGCAGGAAGTGCTCATCAAATCCGCGCGCAAGCAGGAGGTGCGCGTGACGACGGTTCAGGTAGCCGAACCTTCCGCCTGGTTGCGCGACTATGCGCTGGTGCAATCCGCCCTGCTGTTCGAGGTGGTCACCCAGGCGCCCATCGTGCTGCTGCTCACCTACTTCCTGCTTGCCTCGGGCCCGCATTTCCGCCACAAGCTGGAAGGCTTGGTCGGGCCTTCAGCGGCAAGCAAGAAAGATGTGGTGGCCATCCTCGACGAGATCACCGTGCAGGTTCAGCGCTATCTGCTGACCATGCTGGTGTCGAATATCATCGTCGGCGCCTGCACCTGGCTTGCCTTCAAAGCACTGGGGCTGGAGCAGGCCGGTGCCTGGGGGGTGATTGCCGGCGTGTTGCATTCCATCCCGTATCTGGGTCCGGCCTCGGTTGCCATCGCCGCGGGCATGGCGGCCTTTCTGCAGTTCGGCACGCTGATGGAAGCTTTCTACATCTTCGGCGCAGCGCTGCTGGTGGCGACCGCGGTCGGCTTCGTGTTCATGCCCTGGTTGCAGAGCCGCTTCGCCCACGTGAATACTGCCGTGCTGTTCATCGCGCTGCTGTTCTTCGGCTGGCTGTGGGGAGCCTGGGGCTTGTTGCTCGGGGCACCGCTGGTCGCCATCGTCAAAGTGGTCTGCGACCGTGTCGATTCGCTGAAACATATCGGCGTGCTGCTGGGGCGTTAGCGATGCGGACCGACACCAACTATATATGCCCATCAGTGTTCCATCGCACATTACACGCCTTGCGGAAGGCGGATGATCGTCTTGCGAGTTCTTTGCCCGACCATCGAAGTCCTCCCCCTCATTCGACTGGTGTAACAGACAAGGAATATGAAAAAACCCGCGTGCAGGTACCTGATCCATTCAATAGTAGTCTTGGCTTTATGCGGGTGCGGTGCGCTTGAGCAGCGCGATGCGGTCGCCGATCACGAAACCGTCAAGGTGCAGAAATATCCCGCCGTCGATGACGACTCCACCCACGCTGCAAGCACGCCGCCCGCACCTCCTTTCCGGTCTCTGAGTGTCAATCTGCACATCTTCGGATTCTCATATCACCCAGACCGCGAGGGAACCCGCGTCAATCACTTGGACAACGAATTCAATGTCGGGCTCGGCTTTGGTTACCGGTTGCACGAAGACAAGCTGGGCCTCGCCAATTCGGAAGCCGGATTTTTCAGAGACTCAGGCAACAACTGGGCCAAGTTCGTCGGGGTGTGTTACCTGTTCAAACTTGGTGAGCGCTGGACGCTGGGCGCCGATGCGCTGCTCATCCAGAGCCCGACCTACAACGATGGCGAAGCCTTCGTCGCACCGATTCCGCGTCTCACCTATGATTTCGGCAAAGTGATACTGAATGCGGTCTACGTCCCCCGCTATCAGCAACTCAACCGCTACTCCGTGTTCGGCCTCTATTTCACCATCCCCTTGTGGAAGTAGAGCTCCTCTCAATCGCAATCAATGGCTGCGTCGCAGGGCTGATGTCGTTCCGTGTCATAGCGCACAGAGTGAATGTCGCCGTCCGCGGATGATCATCCACATGGCGGCAAAGACGCTTTATGGCAAATGAATCGACAAGCGCTTTCGGCCGGCTCCAGATATTAATCAAAGAGGTGTTCCAAATGAAAACCACTCATAGATTGGCGGTGACGATAGCAACAGTCACCATGCTGTTCGGTTTAACGGGATGCGTCGTGATCGGCGCGGGCGTCGGCGCTGTTGCCGGCGCAGGTACTTCCGTCGGTGTCGCTGGCGGTGCGGTGATCGGCGGTGTTGTCGGTTACGGGATCAGCAAATAGGCCGGCTGCAGCAGCTCCGGACAGCCGGGGATGGCTGCGGCATCACGCGACATCCGTCATCCAGAAAGGTCCTTACCATGCTCTATACCGTTGCCCTTGTCATGATCATCCTGTGGATTCTGGGACTGATCACCGCCAGCACCATGGGCGGCTTCATCCACATCCTGCTGGTGATCGCCATCGTGGCCATCCTGCTGCGGCTGATCGGACGCTGATCCCGCGGGCCTATGTTTGACAGCGCACAGACCATACCTCGCGCGCCCTCTATGGTCGGCACCATGCGTGTTGTGTGACTTCCCCGGTCCGCCCGGCGGAATTCAAAACTCGCAACGGCGCCTGTTTGCTCCGGCCGCAGTCCGGAACAGCCGGGCAGGATGCAATCGCAATCACCGGATATCGCGACAACACTTTTTCGACGTTCAACACAAAGGGACACCCAAAATGAAAATACCTGACCGCTTCACTTCAAACCCGGCGCTGCGCAAGATCGGCCTCGCCGTTCTTGCAACCGCCATGATCGCCGGATGCGCGAGCACGCCGCCGCCGCTGGAACAGATGGCTGTATCCCGTGCCGCCGTCGCCAGCGCCAACAGCAGCGGCGCCAATGACTTTGCCCCGGTACAACTCAAGTCCGCGATGGACAAGATGACGGCCGCCGAGAAGGCCATGTCGGAAGAGAAGTATGACCTTGCCCGCCACCTGGCGGAAGAAGCCCAGGTCGATGCGCAACTGGCCGCCTCCATGGCGCGCTCCGCCAAAGCCCAGAAAGCGGCAGAAGCGATCCAGGAAGACAGCCGCGTGCTGCGCAAAGAACTCGACCGTAAAACCAAGTAATCCACACCGGAGCCCATCATGAAAATAATCCAATCCCTGTCACTGACACTGATCACCATCGCGGTACTGTCCGGCTGCAATTCGACGGCGCATAACCCCTCGCTCGCCGCGGCGCACGACAACTACAACAGCGCAAGCCGCAATCCCGATGTCACCAATATGGCCGCGTTGGAACTGCGCGATGCATCCGACTCGCTCAACCGGGCAGATCAAGCTCTGAAGCATGGCGAGAAGACCGCCACAGTCGATCATCTGGCTTACCTCGCCAATCAGAAAGTCGCGATCGCTCAGGAAACGGGCAAACGCAAAGCCGCCGAGGCTGCAGTCGCCAACGCCAGCATCAGCCGCAACCAGGTTCGCCTCGACGCACGTACGGCAGAAGCCGATGCGGCGAAGCAGCAGGTCGCCGTGATGCAGATGAATGCCGACCAGCAAGCCGGCGAGTTGGCCGCGGCCAATGCCAATGCGGAAAGCGACCAGGCGCTCATCGCCAGACAGCAAAGGCAGCTCATGGAGCTGAATGCAAAACAGACTGAGCGAGGTCTGGTGATCACGCTGGGCGATGTGCTGTTCAACACCAACAAGGCACAACTTAAGTCGGGCGGTGTGCACAACGTGCAGAAGTTGGCCGACTTTCTCAAACAATACCCGCAACACAAGGTACTGATCGAGGGCTATACCGATAGCACCGGCAGCGAAAGCTATAACCAGAAACTGTCCGAGCGCCGCGCCAACAATGTACGCAAGGCATTGGTTGATGACATGGGCATAGGCGGCAACCGTGTGACCGCGCGCGGTTATGGCGAGGACTTCCCGGTCGCCGGCAACGACAACTCCGCCGATCGCCAACTGAATCGCCGCGTTGAGATCATTCTCTCGAACGAGAACGGCACCATCGCCGAACGCTAGGCTTCGTTCTCGAACGCATCACTGAGGAGTTGATATGTCACTGGGAACGATTCTGCTGGTCATTGTGGTGCTGATGCTGATCGGCGTGATACCGACTTGGCCGCACAGCAGGTCCTGGGGTTACGGCCCCAGCGGCGGGCTGGGTCTGTTATTGCTCATCCTGCTCGTCCTGCTGCTGAGCGGGCGGTTGTGACCCGACCGCCGGGTGGCGGGATCTGATTTGGAACCATTACTGCAAGGAGATCGAACATGAACCAATTTAAGACTATCGCCGCCTTCCTGATGACGCTGGCCCTGCTGGTTTCGCTCGGCTGCGCGTCGACCGCGACCCGCGAGAGCACCGGCGAGTACCTCGACGACAGCGTCATCACCACCCGGATCAAGGAAGCCATCTTCCGCGAGCCGACATTGAAATCGTCGGAGATCAACGTCGAGACTTTCAAAGGTGTGGTCCAGTTGAGCGGCTTCGTCAACTCGACAGGAGACATGAACAAGGCGGTCGAGATCGCACAGGGCATCAAAGGCGTGCAATCCGTCAAGAACGATATGCGCAGCAAGTGACGCGGGCACGCAGCGGGACACCCCCGTACTGCGTGAACGATCAGGCAACTGTTGCTGAACTGCTTTAAAAACCGATCAAGGAGATCAAAATGAAGATGTTGAAAAAGATTTGCGCAGCAACGCTGCTTTGCACTGCAACTGTCACACCGGTCATGGCCGAAGGATTCTATGCAGCCCTCGATGTTGGACAGACCAATGCCAAGGATACCTGCACCGGCGCTGCCGGTTGCTCCGATTCCTCCACGGCGTTGCGGCTAGCCGGCGGTTATCAGTTCACCCCGATGTGGGGTACCGAAGTCAGCTATGCCACCTACGGCAAGGCCAGCCTCGGCGGCACATTTGGCGATTGGGAAACCAACGGCATGCAGGCAGCGGGCATCGGCACCTTCCCGGTAGCCGAGTCGTTCTCCGTGCTCGGCAAAGTCGGTGTCGCACGCATACAACACAAGGCCGCCGGGGCAACCTCCACCAAGACCAATCTGGCCTACGGCATCGGCGCGCAATATGACTTCAGCAAGGGGATCGCGATGCGCGTTCAGTACGAACGTCTGGGCAATGTCGGCGATGCCAATACGACCGGCCAGGCCAAAGCCTCGCTGCTCTCTGCCGGTGTCTTGTACCGGTTTTGATTCTGTTGCCGCGACGTCACCGGCGAAGCCGGTGACGGATAGTTCGATGCTTCACAACATTCAAGGAGTTTAAGTCATGACCACAAAAACACATTCAAGCATCGCCTCTTCAAAAGACAAACTGATGGATGACCTGCAGATGGTCGTCGCGGATGCCGAGGAGTTGTTGCGCGCCACTTCCAGCCAAGCGGGTGACAGTGCGGTAGCCGCCCGCGCCCGGATCCAGAAAAGTCTGCAAGTGGCCAAGGAACGATTGGTCGATGCGCAAGATGCCGTCGTCGCACGCACGAAGGAAGCCGCCAAGGCCACCGATGAATACGTCCACGAGAATCCCTGGAAAGCCATCGGCATCTCGGCCTGCGTGGGCGCCATCGTCGGCATGCTGATCGCGCGGCGCTAGAAGATGTCCGAATCTGGCGGACTGCTGGAATCTCTGAAACGATTGGCGGGCACGCTGCTCGCCATCATCCAGACGCGTCTTGAACTGCTTTCCAACGAGGTGGAAGAGGAACGTCTGCGCATCTGGCAGATGCTGCTCTACGGCAGCATTGCCCTGTTCTTCTTCGGCTTGTCGGTCGTGCTGCTGACCGCGTTCGTGGTGGTGCTGTTCGGGGCGGAACAGCGTCTGCTGGTGCTGGGTTTCTTCACAGCCCTGTATTTCTTGGCCGGTCTGCTGGCCTGGACCGGTTTGCGCCGCATACATCGCGAACGGTCGCGCTTGTTCTCGGCCAGCCTGGCCGAACTTGAAAGCGACCGCGAACGACTGGATGAGCAACCATGAATCAGCGTCTTGCCGATATCACCCATCGCCGTCACGCATTGCGGGAGAAGATCCGCCTGCAACGTACGCTGGTGGCAGATATCACCGTGCAGTGGCAAAGGCCCCTGGCACTGGCCGACACAGGCCTGAAAGCGGTACGCGCCATCTACCGGCACCCCGCGCTCGTGACCGGCGTGGTCACGGCCGCGCTGACCCTGCGGCACAAGGGTATCTTCGCCTTTGCCAAGGGCGGCTGGCGACTGCTGTACCTCTACCCTTCCGCCATCTTCTTCGGCCTGAAATATCTCGCTTCCGTCGTATCCCCCGCAAACGATACCCGCAGTTGCGAAACTGCGGCAGATGAAAGCATGCCTCCTCTCTCGAACAACGAAGACAACAAAGGAAATTCAAATGTCCGATAGCGACCAGTATGGATCCAGTAACGAATTGTCCGCGGCGGTCTGCAACATGCACACTGCCATCGTGTCGCTGACGGAAGAATTGACGGCGATCGATCTGTACAACCAGCGTGCCGATGTCTGCAAGGACAAGGAACTCAAAAAGATCCTCATCCACAATCGCGACGATGAAAAAGAACATGCGTCGATGCTGCTGGAATGGATACAACGCAATGACCCGAAGTTCTCCGGCGAAATGACAGACAGCCTGTTTACCAAGAAATCAATCACCAAACGATAGTTTCGATTGCCTCACCACGACAAAAGGCCGTCTTGCGACGGCCTTTTCACTGCCATATATTTTTGTTGCCCGTCTTAAGGAACGGTAACTGTAGCCTGATTGATCGTGACCGCCGACTGTGCCAACAGCCTGCCGTTCGCTGTTGATCCAGCCTGCATATTGATCAGTGTTTGCCCCAATATCACCCCTTGCATAAGCGCTGTCGTTCCGATGTCCACATTACCGGAGACCTGCCAGAACACGTTCTCGGGAAGTGCGCCACCGGTCAATAACACCTGTGTAGCCCCAGCCTGAGTAAGCGTTCCTGTGATCTGGAAGACCCACACATCCGTCGCAGTTCCATTCAGTGTCAAATTCGAGTTGATGGAAACATTAACGGCACAGGTGTAGTTGCCGGCGGCAAGGGTCGATCCACCCAGGGCGCCAACTCCGGGACATGGACCGCCTGCCATGCCCGCTGCAGCGGTGTATGCAGTTTGCATGTCGCCTACGGCTGTAGTCAGATCAACCGTAGTTGTCCCGCCCACCATGTCGGCCGCATACAAATGTCCGCCGCCGACCACTTGTGTCGATGTATATGCGGTGTCCGTGGGTTCGCCGACCAATGACCACCCTGTCAAGAACACCCTCGCAGCCGGACTCAAGCCGATATTCCCGGTCACGACCGAAGCAGGCACCGTCGATACACCCGTCTTTGCCAGGATCACATAATTGGCGGCACTGCCCAAGTTCACACAACCCGCACCTGCGCAGGCTGTTCCGACCGGACCTGAAGCTGCTGAGCCTACGGGCGCACTCCCACTACTGCTTCCGCCACCGCACCCGACTACAAGAGTGGCCAGAAACAATGTGAGCAGCCACGCTAGTGGCTTTGAAACGATATTGGACTTTCTCATGTTTGCATCTCCCGAATGTCGGATCCCGAATCAGGATCCTGTGCGCCAACTGCTGATCGTTTGCAGCGGCAAATCTCAACGCATCGCGTCAAGGTAACGACATTTATATGCTTCCGCAGATGTCTGCTCTGTTCGTCTGCGCACATTAGCCCTGCAAACTCACACACTGCCCCTGTCCGTATGTTGTCCCCTGAACCGGGCATGTCTCCGCCGGGTTGGGTAGCTCGACACTGTCGCTGTTCGCAAGCGCACATACGGCAGCGGGTCTTTGCGGTAGTTTTGATCCAGAAGAAATGCGCCGAATGGATGCAACCTGGCAAAGGCCTTCTTAATTTATAAATTCAAGAATCGATCATGACTGCATCATCCACACAGCTATCCAGCATCTTTTCGCGGCTGTCGCTCGGCGCGATGCTTGTGCTTTCCCTGACGGCGAACTGTGACGAGTTCGTCGGCCCGCCCGAGCAGGCACTGCCGGAAGACGCTGCGAATGCCTTCGACACGCCGCGCGATTATCTGTCCGGACAGTATCTCGACTTCATCACCTCCATCGACCGCTTCTTTGGCGATGAGCGTCACTACCAGGAGGCCAACGACAGTGTGATGCAGCTCGATATCACCCGGGTGATGGGTTACGGCGGAGAACACAAGTTCGTCTGGTCGGCCAGCGCCAATGTGCGGCTGCCCATCGCCGAACAGAAATTGCATCTGATACTGGAAACCGACCCGGACAAGAAAGTGATCGTCGACTCGAAGAAGATCCAATCGCCGCAACTCAAGCAACCCGCCTCCCCGCAAAGCTACGCTGCGGCCTTGCGCATCGAAAAGATCGAGGCGGAGCGCTGGCACTACAGCGCCGACGCCGGGATAAAGTTTGCCGGACTGTATTCAAAACCCTTCGCGCGCGCGCGCGCCCGCCTGGCGGTTCCGCTGGAACTGTGGCGCATGACACTGGCGGAAACCGCTTTCTGGTTCAACAACACCGGCGTGGGCGCGACCACCCAGTTCGATCTGGAGCGCCCTATCACCGACCCGCTCGTGTTCCGATCTTCCAGCAACGCCACCTGGCTGAACGACAATCAGAATTTCGATCTGCGTCAGGATTTCACGTTCATTCATGCATGGGACGAACGCACCGCCCTGTTGTATCAGGCGAGCGTGATCGGCGTAAGTCGGCCACAGGCTCAGGTGTCGGACTATGTACTGCTGGTACTGTATCGTTATCGCCTGCACAGGGAATGGACATATCTCGACCTGAGCCCGCAACTGCATTTCCCGCGCGGCAATGGCTACCGCGCCAGCCCGATGCTCAGCCTCCGTCTTGAAATATTGTTCGATCAATCCCGCTGACGTTGTTTCGGCACAAACCATCACACCCAATCGGGTTGAATTCGCCGCAGCGGAGGTCTACATTGGTCCGCTCGGGAACGGCTATCTGTCGCCGCCCCGTCCTTTCCCCGCATCAAGTGAAGGAGACGATCATGAATACAGCAGACATGATGATCCATGTACAACCCTCGTTGGATATGCAGACCAGAACCGGTCTGGAGAAACAATTGCTCGGACGTGTGGGAGTCGATTGCGCCGAGTTCAACCACTCCCCGCAACCCTATGCGCTGATGGTGAAATACGACCCGGATGCTGTGGAAGGCATGGAGTTACTGCAAATGGTGCGCAGAGTCGATCCCGCCGCCTTCATGGTGGGACTGTGATCCGCCGCTAGAACTCCCCCTGCACCCCAAACGAGAACGGCAGTACGAACGCGTACACGGGTTCGCGGGTGGTATAGCTTGGGTCGTAGCTGTAGCCGACGATGTTCTTGCGCTGGTAGACGTTGTTCAGCTCGAAGTAGGTACCCAGCTTCCAGCGGTTGAACACATAGTTGCGATCCAGGCGCAGGTCGAGACGGTGATAGACCGGCAAGGTGCCCGAGTTGACCCCGGCATAGAGCGGGATCGGGCGACCGTCCGGATAGTTGCTGCCGCTGGGGCCGAGGATGGGCGTGTAGGGCGTGCCCGAGTGGTAGTTCCATTTGCCGCCAAACGACCAGGCCTCCGAAAATTTGTAAGTCCCCACCAGCGTGGTGTTGACCGGCTGGTCGTACTGGAAGCGGAACGACTCGCCGGTTACGTCGTTGCGGCGCGACGACTTGGACAGGTTGAGCACCCACCAGCCGGAGAGTTTGTCGGTCTCTTCTTTCTTGATCAGCAGTTCGAGTCCGTAGGCTTTGCCGCTGGCCGCGTTGATGTAGTTGAGCAGCGGATCGCTGATGATCAGATTGCTGAACTTCTTGTAATACGCTTCAGTCTTCCAGTTCCAGTCCGCATCCACTTTCTGCGCGATGCCGAGCACGCTGTGGTCGGCGCGGATATGCCACAGATCCGGATTGCCGAACTGGCGAACGGCCTGCTCCCCCGAGGGCATCTGGTTGTGCCGCCCCCAGCCCGCAGTCAGCAGGGTATCCCGGCTCCATTCCCATTCCATGCCGACCCTTGGTTCTGTATAGGAACGGTGGAGAAGACTCTCGGAACTCCTGCGCACGCCGCCGACCAGTGTGAGACGCTCCAGCACGCGTTTGCGGTCCTGCAGCGAAAGGCTCCACACATTCATGCCAAAATCATCGACCAGCCGTTTGCGCGTTGCCGTGGTCAGATCGCAGTTGGCTTCGAACTGGGTACAGGGTGCGTTCTTGGAGTCGACATCGATCTTGACCCTGACATCGATGTACTCGGCGCCCAGCGATACTTCATGTCCCTCGCTGACATCCATGCGCAGCTGCTCGCGTAACATCAGGTTCTCCTGCGAGAAGGTGAAGACGCCCACCGTGCCGACACGGCTCTCGGTGCGGTCAAGACTATGCTCAAGCACCAGCTTGTTGTAGCGCGCATCCGAGAGCATGGTGTCCAGCACGATGCCCTGCGTCGCGTTCGAGTCGGACATCGAGGAGTCCCCCGCCAGGACAGGTTCCTGCTGCGCAGTATCCGAACTCGCGGCGATGTTGATCTTCAGCGAATCGGCTGCGCCGTGCAGGTGCAGCGACAGCCGGTTGGTATCGTTCACCTGCCACAGATACTTGCCCTGATAGTCCCAGTAGTTGGGGATCTGCACGGTTACGCCATCCTGCTCGATCTGCTTGATCAGCAGATCGATGTAGCTGCGCCGCGCCGCGAAATAGAACGACTGGTTCTCGCTCTGCGGCCCCTCGACCAGAAAATCGGCCCCCATCAGGTTGATGTTGACCTTGCCGCCCAGCCTGTCCTTGCGCGGCTCGCGCAAGGCGACATCGATCACCGCCCCGGTGACATCGTAGTAATGCGGACTGAACGCCGCCGCATACAGGTTGAAATCCTCGATCAGGTCGGCATTGAACACACTGATGGCGCCGTAGTGGAATAACTTGCCAATGTAGAGATCGTCGACGTAATAAGCGTTGTCGCCGGGACCGGAACCGCGCACCGCGGGCGCGCTGCTGCCGTTAACCGTCGCCACACCGGGCAGACTCTGCAAGCCGCGCAGGGGATCGCCGCTGGAGCCCGCGAGCTTGCGCAGGGTCTTGCCGCTGATCACGCTCTTGCTCACGCGCTCGGGCGCGCGCTGCGCGGTCACCACCATCTCGCCCAGGGTCTCGGGTACGCGCAGATAGAACACCGGGGCAGGCAGCGCCGCCCCCTGCACCAGTTCGATCTCGATGGATACGGGATCGCCCTGAGCGGACAGCACAGCAGTCAGCGTGTATTTGCCGGCAGCGGGGAGATCGAGTTGAAAACGGCCCTGCCCGTCCGAGACGGCAGTGAGAGAAGGCAAGTCACGCACCGTGACTTGCACGGCAGGCAGCGGACGCCGGTTCCCTTTTTCCAGCACTGAGCCGGCCACGGTCCAGTCCGCCGCGACTGCGGGGACGAGCCCTAGCGATACGAACAGACAAACCGAAGAGATTCCGCTCCAGCGCGCCGCGCGCCGAGTTATTCCGCTGATGAGGATAAACACCGTGATCTTCCCTGCTGAGCCGTGACCTTGGCATTCTAAACAAAGGCAGCGGACAAATGCAGTGCGTTGCGACGAAACACGGAGATAGAGGTGTGGAGCGAAGGGGCGCGACAGAAACATAGCCGGGCTCCCGCTTGGCGCAGGAGCCCGTCGAAACAAGCGGAATCAGGCTCTCACGTTAATGATGGAACCCACCGTCTGGCCGTTGGTGTTGACCGACTGTTTGATCTCGGCTTCCGCCGCCTTGGCGGCATTGGCGGAGTCGTCGCGGGTGTTCTCGCGCACGTTCTCTTTCACCTTTTCCTCGCTCACCCGCTCAGTGCGGGTCTGCGGCTGCGGCTGGACTTGCGACACATAGTTGCTTGCTGAAGAAACCGGATTGGTAGCCATTTCATGCTCCTTGTCTGTGCGTCAGGATTGCGGCGGCTAACGCCAGCCGCCATAATGCACAAGGTTGATTCTACTCGCAGCGCCGACGCGATGCACCTGCAATATTCACCCTACTGCCATAAGGAATAAACGATGATTTCCCCGCTGCTGATCGCCAAGAACGACAAACACGAACTTGCCCTGCTGCCGCAGATGGCCAACCGCCACGGCCTGATCACCGGCGCCACCGGCACCGGCAAGACCGTGACGCTGCAATCGCTGGCGGAGTCGTTCAGCCGCATCGGCGTGCCGGTGTTCATGTCCGACATCAAGGGCGACCTCTCCGGCATTTCGAAAACCGGCGGTGGCAATGCCAAAGTGCAGGCACGTGTCGAACAGCTGAAACTGGAAGGCTTCGAACATCGTGCCTACCCGGTGACGTTCTGGGACGTGGAAGGCAAGCAGGGCCATCCGGTGCGTGCCACCGTGTCCGACATGGGGCCGCTGCTGCTGGGGCGCATGCTGAATCTCAACGACACGCAACAGGGCGTGCTCACGCTGGTGTTCAAGATCGCCGACGACAACGGCATGCTGCTGCTCGACTTCAAGGATCTGCGCACCATGGTGCAGCATGTCGGCGACAACGCCAAGGACTTCACCACCGAGTACGGCAACATCTCCACCGCCAGCATAGGCGCGATCCAGCGCGGCCTGCTGGAACTGTCCAGCCAGGGTGCGGAACAGTTCTTCGGCGAGCCCATGCTCAACATCGACGACCTGATGCAGACCGACAAAGGGGCGGGCATGGTCAACATCCTCGCCGCCGACAAGCTCATGCAGTCGCCCAAGGTATATTCGACGCTGCTGCTGTGGCTGCTGTCCGAACTGTTCGAGAATCTGCCGGAAGCGGGCGACCTGGAAAAACCCAAGCTGGTGTTCTTCTTCGACGAGGCGCACCTGCTATTCAACGATGCGCCCGCCGCGCTGGTCGACAAGATCGAACAGGTGGTGCGCCTGATCCGCTCCAAGGGCGTGGGCGTTTACTTCATCACGCAGAATCCGGCCGACGTGCCGGACAAGATATTGAGCCAGCTCGGCAACCGCGTGCAGCACGCTCTGCGCGCCTTCTCGGTGCGCGACCAGAAAGCCGTGCGCGCCGCAGCCGAGACCATGCGTGACAATCCCGAACTGGACGAACAGGCTGCCATCACCGAACTCGGCGTGGGCGAGGCGCTGGTCTCGCTGCTGAACGAAAAGGGGACGCCCACCATCGTCGAGCGCGCGCTTATCGTGCCGCCGCAGGCGCACATCGGACCGATCAGCGAGGCCGAGCGCGCCGCCCTCATCCAGTCTTCGCTGCTGGCCGGGCATTACGAAAAGACCGTTGACCGCGAATCGGCGTACGAGATCATCAAGGGACGTGCTACGGAAAAACAGGCTGAAGCGGAGAAGGCGGCACCTGCTGCACAGAGTTCAGAAGGCGGACTCGGCGGCATGCTCGGTGGTCTGCTGGGCGGCGGCAGCTCGCGTCGCCAGAGCGCAGGCGAAGCCATGGTGAAGAGCGTGGTGCGCACCGTGGGCGCCGAGCTCGGACGGCAACTCGTGCGCGGCGTGCTGGGTTCGCTGATGGGCGGCAGTACGCGCCGCCGCTGAAACAGGAGTCACTATGGCAGAAGATATCCGCAGGGATTTCGAGGCAGTGGCCTCGCGCTGGGACAGCAACCCGACACGGGTGAAGATCGCGCGCGACGTGGGCGATGCCATCATGCGTGAGGTGAAACTGTCACCGCAGATGGATGTACTGGATTACGGCTGCGGTACCGGGCTGCTGGCGATGCAGTTGCAGTCACATGTGCATTCGGTCAGCGGCGCGGACAGTTCGCCAGCGATGGTCGCGGTGCTGCAGGACAAGATCACTACGCTGAAGCCCGGCAACGTCAGCACTCAGTTGGTCGATTTCGAGCGCGGCGCGCATGCCAGCGGGACTTACGACCTCATCGTGAGCAGCATGGTGACCCACCATATCCCCGACACCGCCGAGTTGTTCAAGGAATGGCAGCGCCTGCTCAAACCGCACGGCCAGATCGCCTTCGCCGACCTCGACGCGGAGGATGGTTCTTTCCACGGCGACAACACCGGGGTGTTCCACCTCGGCTTCGACCGCGCGAAGCTGCGCGAATTGCTGCTCGCTGCAGGCTTCAGCTCCGTGCGCGAAAGCACCGCCACGTCCGTGCGCAAGGAGATCGGGGGGCAGCCGCGCGAATTCCCGGTCTTCCTCATCGTGGCGCAACTTCCCTGAACGCATGGCGCTGCTCCCCGTCCAAAAACAACTGCGCGCCCTCGCCTCGCCGGAGACAGCGACCATCCAGCAAGGCTTCTTCAAGACCGGCAAGGGGCAATACGGCGAAGGTGATATGTTCCTCGGCATCAAGGTACCGGTACTGCGTGCGCTGGCGAAGCAACAGCGCGATGCCGGCCTCGATACTGTCACCGCACTCCTGTCCTCCAGCTATCACGAGGAACGCGTATTCGCATTGCTGTTGCTGATGCAGTTCTACCAGCGCGCTGACGTTGCCGGCAAGCAGGCCGCGTTCGACCTATACTTGGGCAGCACCGCACGCATCAACAACTGGGACCTGGTCGACATCTCCGCGCCGCACATCGTCGGCAAACACCTGGAAGACATGCCGCGCAAGGTACTGCAGCGGATGGCGAAGTCGGCATCGCTGTGGGAGCGGCGTATCGCCATCATCGCCACTTTCCATTTCATCCGCCTGAACGACTTCGATGACACCCTGCGTATCTCTAAAATACTGCTGCACGACGGGCATGACCTGATGCACAAGGCGGTGGGCTGGATGCTGCGCGAAGTGGGCAAACGCGACCTTGCCGCCGAAGAGGCTTTCCTGAAGATGCATCACCGCGCCATGCCGCGCACCATGCTGCGCTACGCCATCGAGCGTTTCCCGGAACAGAAACGCAAAAACTATCTATACGGAAAGGTGTAGAATTTCCCCAAGTCGCTACAGACTGGCCATTTCCGACCGTCGGGTTTGAAATGAGATAACAAGAACGCGTATGCCGCAAACGGGAGGATGGTGAGTCTGGCATGATCCGCGCATTTCAAAATCTCAGTTTGAAAGTCCGGGTCGCCGTATTCACCCTGAGCTTGCTGCTGCTCGCCATCGGCATACTCACCTGGCAGTTCTCCACACACTTGCGCCAGGAGTTGGAAGAGAAACTGTCCCGCCAGCAATCCTCCGAAGTGTCTGCCATCGCAGACCGCATCGACAATGCGGTTCGCCTGCGCATGGACGCGCTGGTGCTGACCGCCCAGGACATCACGCCGCAGATGCTGGCAAGACCGCAACGGGTCTCCGCTTATCTGGCCGAACGCAAAGCGCTCTACAAACTCTATACCCTGGGCATCATCGTCATCTCCGCCGACGGGCATGGGATCGCGGACCATCCGCCGACCTCGGGCAGAGGCAAGGCAGACTTCACCCAGATAGATTTCTACCGGCAGGTGATGGCCAACGGCAAACCGGCCATTTCCAGACCCGGCTTCGGACGCTTTGTGAAAGAACCCCGCGTGGTGTTCGCCGTCCCGATCTTCAGCAAGGGCAACAAGATCGCGGGCGTGTTGGCCGGCGCAATCAGCTTGGGCGATGGCAGTCTGCTGCAGGAGTTCGACGCCAGTGCGAACCCGAACCGCAACAGCTATCTGCTGGTCTCGCCGCGCGACAATGTATTCGTCGCCGCCTCCGACCGCAGCCGCGTGCTGCAAGCCCTGCCCGCCCCCGGCAGCAACCTGCTGCACGACCGCTTCATAAGCGGATACGAAGGTTCGGACATCGCGCTTGATTCGCGCGGCATCGAGGTCCTCAGCTCCGCCAAACATATCCCCGGCGCTGGCTGGATCATCGTGGGCGAGATGCCGACAGCCCATGCCTTCGAACGCATCGCGCATATCCGCAATGAGGCGATGTTGGCCGCCGCCATCGTCGCGCTACTCTCCGTCGCGTTGCTGTGGCTGTTCCTGCGCCACGAGCTTTCCTTCCTCACCCAATCCAGCGAACTCATCGGCCAGCTTTCCAACAGCAGAAAAGCGGTGCTGCGCGGCATCCCGTTGTCGGGCAGTCCCGAGATCCGCCAGATGCAAAACAGTTTCAACCAGCTGCAACAACACCTTGCCCGGGACGAACAGATGCTGCTCGAAGACAAGCAGCTGTACCAGTCGATGTTCACCAACAACACCTCGATCAAGCTGCTGATCGACCCCAAGGATGGCCGCATCGTGGATGCCAACCCCGCTGCGGCCGAGTTCTACGGCTGGCCGGCCGAGACCATGCGGCAGATGCGCATCTCCGACATCAACACCCTGCCCGCGGAAAAAGTGAAGCGCGAGATGGAACTGGCCAAGACGGAGCAGCGTCAATTCTTCCGCTTCAAGCACCGTCTGGCTTCCGGCGAGATACGCGATGTCGAGGTCCATTCCGGCCATGTCGACTATCACGGGCGCGACCTGCTCTATTCCATCATCAGCGACGTGACCGAACGCGAGCAGGCGCTGCATCGCGAAAAGATACGCGGCGAAGTACTGGAGATGCTGGCACGCGGCAGCGACCTGAAAGACATCCTCAACTCCGTCGTCAGACAGATCGAAGCCGAGCAGCCGCGGCTGCTGGGTTCGGTGCTGATATTGAGCAAGGACGGGCAGCACCTGCTGACCGGGGCCGCCCCCAGCCTGCCGGACTTCTTCAGCCAGTCAGTACACGGACTGGAGATCGGTGCTGGGCGCGGCTCCTGCGGTCATGCTGCCGCCACCGGCGAGCGCACCATCGTGTCCGATATCCAGTCTCACTCCAACTGGGTGCCCTACCGCGAACTGGCGGCGAAAGCCGATCTGGCCTCCTGCTGGTCGGAGCCATTGTTCAGCTCCAAGGGCAAGATACTCGGCACGCTGGCAATGTATCAGCGCAGCAAGTCCTCTCCCAGCGCGGCGCAGATCAAGCTCATCGAGGAGATGGCCAAGATCGTCGGCATCGCCATCGAGCGCAAGCAGGACGAGGAAGACCTGCAACTCGCCTCCACCGTGTTCCAGGCCAGTCCGGAAGCCATCGTCATCACCGATGCGGAGAACCGGATCGTCGCAGTGAATCCCGCCTTCACGCGCATCACGCAATTCGAGGCGCACGAGGCCGTCGGCCACGACCCCAAGCTGCTCAGCTCCGGACAGCAGGGCAAGGAGTTCTACAACGCGATGTGGACGTCGCTGCAGACCTTCGGCAGCTGGCAGGGCGAGATCGTCAACCGCCGCAAGAACGGCGAGAACTATTCCGAATGGCTGACCATCAACACCGTGCGCGACGAGAACAACGAGGTGCGCCAGCGCATCGCCATCTTCTCCGACATCACCGACAAGAAGCGCAGCGAAGAGATCATCTGGCATCAGGCCAACTACGACATCCTCACAGGCCTGCCGAACCGGCGCCTGTTCCACGACCGCCTGATGCAGGAACTGAAGCGCGAGGGACGCGAGCAGCATTCGCTGGCGCTGATGTTCATCGACCTCGATCACTTCAAGGAAGTGAACGACACGCTCGGCCACGAGGCCGGCGACAACCTGCTGATGCAGGCGTCGAAACGCATCTCCGGCTGCATACGTGATTCGGACACGCTGGCGCGGCTGGGCGGCGACGAATTCACCATCATCCTGCCGGGGCTCGCCGATCCCAAACGCCTGGGCACGCTGGCCGACACCATCATCCAGGTCCTCGGCAAGCCATTCATGCTCGGGGACACCAGCGCCTATGTCTCCGCCAGCATCGGCATCACGCTCTACCCGCAGGATGCGGAAGACCTTTCCTCGCTGCTGAAGAACGCAGACCAGGCCATGTATGTCGCCAAGGGCCGCGGCCGCAACCAGTACAGTTACTTCACTGCCTCGATGCAGGAAGCGGCGCAGACACGCCTGCAACTCAGCAACGACCTGCGCCGCGCGCTCAACGGCGGCCAGTTCGAGATCTACTACCAGCCCATCATCGACATGACGACCGGGCGGCCCACCAAGGCGGAGGCACTGCTGCGCTGGCATCACCCGAAACTCGGCTTCGTCAGCCCCGCCGTGTTCATCCCGCTGGCGGAGGAGATCGGGCTCATCAACGACATCGGCGACTGGGTGTTCCGCCAGGCCGCGCTGAAAGCCAAGAGTTGGTGCGCCAGCAAGGACAAGGGCTTGTCGGCGATGCAGATCAGTGTGAACAAATCGCCGCGCCAGTTCATCACCGGCGACAACAACCTCAGCCTGCTCACCTGGCTGCGCGCGCTCGACATCCCGCCGAGCTGCATCGTGGTGGAGATCACCGAGGGCCTGCTGATGGACGACCGCGCCGAAGTGCAGGAGAAACTGCTGGCGTTCCGCGATGCGGGGATACAAGTGTCGCTGGACGATTTCGGCACCGGCTATTCGGCGATGTCCTATCTGCAGCGTTTCGACATCGACTATCTGAAGATCGACCAGTCCTTCGTGCGCAACATGGTGAGCAACCCCGGCGACCACGCGATCGCCGAGGCCATCATCGTCATGGCGCACAAACTCGGCATGAAGGTCGTGGCCGAGGGCGTGGAGACTGAAGAACAACGGCAAATGCTGCACGCCGCAGGATGCGACTACGGTCAGGGCTATCTGTTCGCCAAGCCCATGTCGGCGCAAGAGTTCGACCGTTACCTCGAAAGTGCGCTGATCGCCTAGTCGACCACCCTGCCGCGCAGCGATTTGGTTGCGCCGTGCCTGACCTTGCTGTCCACCCGTTTGCGTTGCGCACTGCGCGTCGGCTTGGTGGCGACGCGCGGTTTCGGTTTGACCGCAACGGACAGCAGCAACGCTTTCAGCCGCCGCAACGCCTCGTTGCGGTTCTGTTCCTGGTTGCGGTATTCCTGCGCCTTGATGACGACCACGCCGTCCTTGGTGATGCGCTGGTCGCTGAGTTGCGCCAGACGTTCCTTCATCTCCGCCGGCAACGACGAAGCACCGATATCGAAGCGCAGGTGCACCGCGCTCGACACCTTGTTCACGTTCTGCCCGCCCGCACCCTGCGCACGCACCGCGCTCAGCTCGATCTCGCGCTCGGGAATGATGACGTTGTGCGCGATGTACAACATGGCTTAAGCAAGTACCCGGATCTGCACATCGCCCAGACTCACCATCTGCCCGGTGCGGATCTTCGCGGTCTTGCGCGATTCAACTTGTCCGTCGACGGAGACCCGCCCCTCGGCCACCAGCGCCTTGCCCGCCCCGCCGCTGTCACACACGCCGGTCAGCTTGAGCAACTGGTTCAGTTCGACGAACTCGCCGCGCAGCTGGAAGTCGATCTGCTGCATCACAACTTGACCGCGTGTTCGCGCGTGGTATGGAACACGACCTTGGGCCAGCGTTCCTGCGTCAGTCTCAGATTGACGTTGTTCGGCGCGAGATAGGCCAAGTTTCCAGCCGCATCGATAGAGAGGTTGTGCGACAGCGCCTTTTCGAAATCGGCGAGTATCTTCTTGTCGTCGCAGGTCACCCAGCGCGCGCTGGTGGTGCTGGTGCCTTCGAACATCGCGTCCACGCCGTATTCGCCCTGCAGGCGGCTGGCGACCACGTCGAACTGCAGCATACCGACCGCACCGAGAATCAGGTCGCCGCCATCCACCGGCTTGAACACCTGCACCGCGCCTTCTTCTCCGAGTTGCTGCAAGCCCTTGTGCAACTGCTTCACCTTGATCGGGTTGCGGATGCGCACCGAGCGGAAAAAGTCGGGCGCAAAATACGGGATGCCGGTGTACTGCAACACTTCGCCTTCGGAGAAACTGTCGCCGATCTGCATGTTGCCGTGGTTGGGCAGGCCGATGATGTCGCCCGCGTAGGCCTCTTCCACCTGCTCGCGGCTGGAGGCCATGAAGGTCACCACATTCGAAACTCTGATCTCGCGGCCGATGCGCAGGTGCTTGATCTTCATGCCACGCTCGAAATGCCCCGAGCACACGCGCAGGAAGGCGATGCGGTCGCGGTGGTTGGCGTCCATGTTGGCCTGGATCTTGAACACAAAGCCGGAGAACGCCTGCTCGCTCGGGTTCACGACGCGTGCCGTGGCATCGCGCTCGATGGGTGCGGGCGCCCAGTCCAGCAGCGCGTTCAGGATCTCGCGCACGCCGAAGTTGTTGATGGCGGAACCGAAGAACACGGGAGTCTGTTTGCCGTCGAGGAAGCGTTGCAGATCGAAGGGATGCGATGCGCCGTGCACCAACTCCACTTCCATCTTGAGCTGTTCGATCTCCAGCGGAAAACGTTCGGCCAGCACCGGATTGTCGATGCCCTTGATGACTTCCACCTCGCCGTCGGCACGCTCCTCGCCCGGCGTGAACAGCAGGATCTCGTCGCGCATCAAGTGGTACACACCACGGAAGGCCTTGCCCATGCCAAGCGGCCATGTCACCGGCGCGCACTGGATGTTCAGCACCGATTCCACTTCGTCCAGCAATTCCAGCGGATCGCGCACCTCGCGGTCCATCTTGTTCATGAAGGTGATGATGGGCGTGTCGCGCATGCGGCACACGTCGAGCAGCTTGATGGTCTGCGCCTCAACGCCCTTGGCCGCATCGATCACCATCAGCGCCGAGTCCACAGCGGTGAGCACGCGGTAGGTGTCTTCGGAGAAATCCTGGTGACCGGGTGTATCGAGCAGGTTCACCACGTGGTCGCGATACTCGAACTGCATCACCGAGCTGGCGACCGAGATACCGCGCTGCTTCTCGATCTCGAGGAAGTCGGAGGTCGCATGGCGCCCGCTCTTGCGCGCCTTCACCGCACCCGCCATCTGGATCGCGCCGGAGAACAGCAGCAGCTTTTCGGTGAGCGTGGTCTTGCCCGCGTCGGGGTGGGAAATGATGCCGAAGGTGCGGCGGCGCGCCACTTCGCGCGCGATCTTGTCGCGCGGGACGGCGGCGGGCTCGCTGAGGGATTGTTCGATGTCGTCGGACATGGTGCTGACCTGTGAAAAAGGCCGCAAGTCTAAAGGCTTGGCGGGGGAATGTCTAACGCTGAAACAGCAGGATTTCCCGGAATGACTACTTCTTCAAGCGCCGTGGCGGACCTGCATCAACTCCCGATAGTGTTTGCAGTTGTTCTTGCCGCTCTGCTTGGCCAGATACATCGCCTCGTCCGCCTGCTTGACGAGTTCATTGGCCTCCTGCGCATCGTCCGGATAGAGAGAGATGCCGATGCTGCCGCCAACGCGGCAGCTCTGCCCTTTCAGGTCGAAAGGGGCAGCCAGCGCGGCGATGAGTTTGTTGGCGACGTTGCGTGCATTCTCCTCGGCGCCGATGTTGTCCAGCACGAAGATGAACTCGTCGCCGCCCACGCGCGCCACGGTATCCGCGCTGCGGATGCATCCCCGGAAGCGTTTGGCTACTTCCTTGAGTAGCAGGTCGCCCGCATCGTGGCCCAACGTGTCGTTGATCTTCTTGAAGCCGTCCAGATCGAGGAATAGCACAGCCACCTTGATCTTGCTGCGCTTGGCCAATTGCACCGAGTGGTTGAGGATGTCGAGAAACAGCGCGCGATTGGGCAGGTCGGTGAGGAAGTCGTAGTGCGCCAGATGGGCGATCTTCTGTTCGGCGCGCTTGCGCTCGGAGATGTCGCGCACGATGCCGATGTAGTAGCGGTGTCCGCCCAGGCTCATCTCGGAAGCCGACAGCTCCATCGGGAACACATCGCCGTTCTTGCGCATCGCCATGACTTCGCGCCCGCGCACGCCGAGTATGTTGCTCTTGCCGGTCTTGGCATGCCGACGGATATAGCCATCATGCGCGCTGCGGTCCGGCTCCGGCATCAACATGCTGACATTCTTGCCCATCACCTCCTGCTGCGGATAGCCAAAGATCTCCTCGGCCGCCGGATTGAAACCCTCTATTTCGCCACGTTCGTTGATTGTGATGATGCCGTCCATCACGTTGCGGATGATGGATTGCAACTGGTCCTGGCTGCGCTCCAACTCACCCTTGATCTGCTTCAGGTTGGTGACCATCTGCCAGAACAGTTTTACCTCCTGCCCGCTCGCGATATGCTTGTCGCGGAACAGTTTGCCCGCCTCGGCGGTGACGGCCTCGTCGTGCGACAGGTTGTAGATGATGCTCTCGGGGTAGTCCTTGCAAGCATGTAGCGCCTGAATGGCATCGTGAAAAACGGGAATGTCGTACTCCTCGGCCAGTCTCAGGCCGGGGGCATGCGGGTCGGTGTCGGCGATGGCGAGCACTTTGACCAGACTGTCCTCCATGAACATCTCCAGCAGTGCGGCTCCGCCGCGTCCTGCACCGATGATGATGACCGGATACCCATGTGTTCGTTTGATCGCCATGTTCTTCTTTCCTGGAGGAAGCCGCGTGTGCGCGAATTCTACCTACTTTGACAAAAGACAGTCGTTTGCAAATACGCTATTGCAGAGTGCCCAGCTCGGGAATGTCCCCTGCCCCCGAATCGCACTCAGACCACTTCCTAACAATTGGTATTGACGCGGGTGCTTGCCCCGTTCTACGCTTCGTTCTGGATGGCGGTACGCGCAATTCTATGTTCTGCCTAGAGATTTCCAATGGCCATGGAGAGTAACGATGATCAGCAAAGATGTCGTCATGCAAACGCTTAGATGTGCCCCCAACCAGTACCCGCAGATCCTCAACGACAAGTTCCCGCATATCCTGGAGAAGATCGTCAAACTCTGGAACTCCCCCGAAGCCGAATCCTATTTGGCCGACCTGTTGCAGCCCAACGGCCGCGGCGGCGGCAGGATGGACAGGGACGGTTTTCCGGAAAGAGCCTGGCAGGAGATATTCCAGCTCAAAGTCCTCTACAGCAAGCCGCGCCCCAAGCCGGCAAGATGAGCGCTCCGTCAGCCGCGCTCAGGAGTAGAAGTGATAGCGCGACTTGCCTTCTCTTTTCGCCGTCAACATCGCCTCGTCGGCATGCTTGAGTAACAACTCGGGCGTGCTCTGGTCACGCGGATAGAAAGTCACCCCGATGCTGGCGGTGACTGCGGCGGGCTTGCCGCTGATCGACATTGGCAGCGCGATATCCTTCAGTACCCTGTTGAGGAATTGCACCGCACTCTCCTCGCTATCCAGATCACCCAGCAGCAGAACGAATTCGTCCCCGCCCATACGCGCCACCGTATCTTCCCCGCGCAGCGCTTTGCCCAGACGCGCTGCGACGAGGCGCAACGCATCGTCTCCCGCGTCATGCCCCAGCGAATCGTTGACCTGCTTGAAACCGTCCAGGTCGAGGAAGCACAAGGCCATCACGCGGCCGGCGCGATTGCTGCGCGTGATCGCTTGGTCGAGCCGGTCCTGTAGCAACCGGCGATTGGGCAGACCGGTCAGCGCATCGTGGTTGGCCTCCACTTCCAGTATCTGCTGGCGTTTCACCAGATGGGTGATCGACGAGATCACACCGACGTAGTGGGTGATGACGCCATGACCATCCTTGATCGAGGAAAGTGCCAGCCATGCCCCTTCGATCTCGCCTTCCGCATCGTGCCCCACTGTCTCGCCCGCCCAATGGCCGCTTTCGGTCGCCGTTCTCCATATCTCGTCGGATTTGTCCTGGCTGAACAGACTCGGCTTCAATTGCCGCACATCCCTGCCGACGATCTGCGCATGATCAAGCTGCACGTCGAGACAGAACGAAGGATTGGTATCGATGATCATCCCATCCTGATCGGTGATGAAGATCGACTCCAGCGTGCTGTCGATGACTTTTCTGGTCAGACGCAATTTATCTTCCGCCCGCTGCCGCTCGGCAACCTCGCGCATCAGTTGCAGGGTGCGCGTGGAGAGCGTGTCGTACATGTTCAGGATGGTTTCGATCAGCACGCGCAAAGCGCCGCTCATCTCCATGCGCGCCTTGTCCTTGGCCTCGTCCAGCGTCAGCCCGAGCTGCACGGAAAGCACGATCTTGGCCATGTGTTTGTCGGACTCGAGGATATGGAACGCCAGCCAGTGTGTAAGAAACACCACGATCTCTTCGATCACCTGTTCGGTGGCGAACTCATCCTGCTTGCCCCTGAGTTTGAGCACTTCGGCCACGAAACTCTGGTGCGTCCTGGCATGTTCGATTGGCAGCTCATCCGCCGAAAGATATTTTTCCCAGATCGACTCTTCGGTCTTGAAATGGTACTGGGCATATTCGGTCAACTCACCGAAGATCATATTCAGCTCGGGCTTCTCGACCCCGTAAGCCAGATGACTGGCAAGCTTGTTCAACAGCTCGACCAGCTTGCGATGCTGCTCGTCGATGACAGAGAGTCCCGTCTGGAAATTTTCATTCCAGGGGAATATGTCGGAGGGAGATATTCTGAGATTCATTTGCGCGCTATCTGAACGTTTGTTAACTACAGTCCAATTGTCCTACTATCGGGGCCTTAAATATACAACCATGCAGCAGCACATCCGCGCAATGCACGTTACACCTCTTCTACCTCACCCCCGCACCGGCTCCAGCGTCGCGTCCAGATTCAAATCATCGCAGTAATCCAGAAAATCGCCGCGCAGCGTGGGGATGTGCACGTTGGCGCGGATGCCCACGGTCATGACCATGGAGAGCATGGGGGCGCCGGTGTGCGGTGCGGCGTAGGTGCTGGTCTGCAACTCTTCGATGTTGATGCCTTGGCGCGCGAAGAAGGCAGCCAGCTTGTTCGCGACGCCGGGCTGGTCGAGTGCGGTGAGTTCGACGCTGTAGGGGGCTGACTTGAGTTTGCTTTCCTGCTTGCGGGTGCGCTTGCAGTGGATGGTGAGGCCGATCTGGTCAGCGAATGCGGGCAGTTGCGTCTCCAGTTTTGACAAGGCGTGCCAGGGGCCGGTGAGCAGCATGAACTGGACGAACTCTCCGCCCAGCACGGCCATGCGGCTCTCTTCTATGTTGCAGCCGCTGTCGGCGATCTTGCCGGTCAGACGCTCGACCAGGCCGACACGGTCTTCGCCGGTGGCGGTGATGGCGAGACAGTTGTTCTCTGTTTCTGTGTTCATGAGTGCGGATACGGACGGGTTGATGACGACTGCATTGTAGTGGCTCAGCGCCGACTCGGGGAGATGGTTCGTCTACATCTTCTGCTTGATCGCCAGCACCGCCTGATTACGCAGGGTGCGCAGCAGCGACAACTGCTGCTCGGACAGTTTCAGCGTGTTGGCCTGCTGCATGTCGGCATAGAACAGGCCAACGGTCTTTTTGCTGATGACGATGGGCAGCAGGATGAAGCTCTCGGCATCGAGCGCCTGCTTGTACCAGGCCGGTATCTTGCTGGCGATGCTCGCCGCGTTCCGGTCCTCGATGACGATATCGACGCCCTTTTCGATAGCCAGGTGAAACACGTCCGGCTCGAATGATATCTTGAAGCGGAAGCGCGGGATCACTTCGTCCACACCCGCACCCAGTCCCATGCGCGCCACCATGGCGTTGATCTTGTTGTCGCGGATGCAGATGATGGCGCGCCTGAAACCCAAGCCGCGGTAGATGGTCTCCAGCACCATCAACAGCACGTCGTTGAGTTTGAAGTCCTCGACCAGTGTGTTGGTCACGTCCTGGATACCTGCCCCCATCACGGTCGCGGGATCGGGACGGGCTTGCGGCGCTTGCTTCTCTGCCTCGTTCAGCGCCGACTCGATACCGTGCACACCGTTCATCACATCGGCTTTCTTCGTATCCTCCGGCAGCGTGTCGATGGCTTGCCCGCTCCATTGCCGCACCTTCTTCACCAGCGGGCTGCGCGCAGTGTTGATCTCCAGCGTCATCGCGCGGCGCGTGAGCTCCTGCAGGCCGGTCTCCAGCGCGGCGTTGAGCTTGTGCTCTGGGATATCGAGCGCATCCTGGTAGCGCAGCCGCACGCGGTTGAGCGCCTGCGATTTTTCGCCCGGCGCGGTCCCTGCGGCAACCATGCAGAGGTCGTTGGCCATATTCACCGTCGCGCGCATGTGGTCGATCTCTGTCTTGGGCTTCTTCACCGGTTCCCCGGAAGGCAAGCGTTCCATCCCGTCGAGCAGGCGCTGGGGGAAGTTCCAGCTCTTGGCTACGCCGATGCCGATCTGGTTGTACGTCAGCCCAAGCACCTTGATGGCGGCCTGCTCTTCGTTCTGCCCCTGTTCGACCAGGCGCGATATCTCCTGGCTCTCGTCAAAGAAGTAATAGGTCACCAGCATGCGCCCGAGGTTCTGGAACATTGCGCAGATCATCAGTTCTTCGGCATCGCGGATATTGCGCCCCACTGCCAGTTGCGTGGCCAGCACGCCGGAGAAGAACGAGGCGACCACCTCGTCCTTGAGCTGGTGGGCGAGCGTCTTGTTCTGCATGAATTCCAGCATGATCAGCGACATCGCGATGTTGCGCACGGTCTCGAAACCCATGATCACCACGGCCTTGGAGATGGTGCTGATGTTGCCGCCGAACTGGCCGTAGGAGACGGTATTGACCAGCCGCAGCAGTTTGTTGGTGAGCGCGAAGTCCTGCAGGATGGCGCGCGCCAGTTTGTTGGCGCTATCCGATTCGGAAGCGACGATCTGGTTGATCTCGGTGATGATGTTGGAGAGCGCGGGGAAATCGCTCTTGCTGCGCATGCGCCGCAGCAGGAATTCGAGCGTGGCATGTGCGTCGCCGGCCGCAGAGTCACCGCGCTCGCCCAGCCAGGTCTTGAGCGCGCCGCGCATGCTCGCGGCATCGCGATAGCGTTCTTCCTTGTTCTTGGCAATGGACTTCATGATGATCGCTTCGAGTCCCGCATCCAGCTCTGGACTGTGGACGGAAGGCGCTGCGGCGGCTTCGTGCACCACGCGGTTCATGACGTTGAAGACGTTGTCGCCGGTGAAGGCCGGGACGCCCGCGACCATCTCGTATAGCCCCATGCCAACGGAATACAGGTCAGAACTGGCATCCACGCCGCCGTTGGAGATACATTCCGGCGCCATGTATTGCGGCGTGCCGATCACTTCCTGGCTGTCGTCGTTTTGCTCCTGCATCAGTCGGGCGATGCCGAAATCCATCAGCATGGGCTGGCCGCGCTGGCCGATCATGATGTTGCCGGGTTTGATGTCGAGGTGCAGCACACCCTGCTGGTGCGCATATTCGAGTGCATCGAGCAGTTGGCAGGTGATCTCGGCCGACTTCACCGCCGGTAGGGCGCCGTCGCGCAGCATGCGCTGCAGGGTGCCGCCTTCGACATAGGCGCAGACCAGATAGGGCTCGCCATCCTGCTCGCCCGCGTCGTAGAGCGGCACGATGTTGGCATGCTGGAGTTTGCTGACGATGCGCGCCTCGCGCAGTAACGACTCGGTGTGTGCCGCGCCCGGACGCAAGGTCTTGATGGCGACCTGACGGTCGAGCTGAGGATCGTAGGCGAGATGCACCGCGCCCTGCGTCCCCTTGCCCAGCTCGCGCAGGATGTTGAAGCGCCCGATTCTCTTTGCCGCCATGTAAGTTGTCCCTCCCAGAACTGCGGGGTCAATCCGCTCTGCTTCGGATGATAACGGCTTTGAAACGAAATTCTGAAGGAGCGGTTAAAAATACTGAGGTAGCGGCCTCAATCCAGATCGCCGTCCACATAGAACCACTGTCCCGCCTCGCGCACGAAGCGGCTGGCCTCGTGCAGGCGGTGTGCGCGGCCTTTGACCTTGTAGCGTGCGACGAACTCGACGATGGCATGGTCGGCATCCTGTTTCTCGTGGCGCTTGATTTCCAGACCCAGCCATTTGGTCGTCACCTCTTCTGCCAGGCCCAACGATGTTGGCCGGGTGGTGGGATGCCAGGTCTCCAGAAGGTAGTCTTCCTTAAGCAGGGTGTAGGCGGTGTAGCGAGAACGCATGAGGGCTTCGGCGGTGGGAGCAGGTTCGTTGCCTTCCACGTAGCGGGCACAGCAGGCGGTGTAAGGTTTGGCGTTGCCGCAGGGGCAATACTCGTTCAGTTTTGCCACAACGGCGGCTCCTCCATCAGCGCGATCTGTTCACGCAATTCGAGGATGCGGTTCTGCCAGTAGATCTGCGTGTTGAACCAGGGGAAGGCCTGCTTGAAAGCGGCATCTTCCCAGCGCCGGGCGAGCCAGGCCGAGTAGTGGATGAGACGCAGGGTGCGCAGGGCTTCGATGAGGTGCAGCTCGCGCGCGTCGAATTCGCAGAAGTCCTCGTAACCCGCCAGCACGTCTCCCATCTGGCGCACACGATCCTCGCGTTCGCCGGAGAGCAGCATCCACAGGTCCTGCACTGCCGGCCCCATGCGACTGTCGTCGAAGTCGACGAAATGCGGGCCGTCATCCGTCCACAACACATTGCCTGCGTGGCAGTCGCCGTGCAGACGCAAACGCTTCACATCACCTGCCCGGTCGAAACAGTGGCGCACGCCATCCAGTGCCTGTTGCACCACACTGCGATAGGCGGCGTCGATGTCTGCGGGGATGAAACCATTGGCGAGGAGAAAATCGCGCGGTTCGGTGCCGAACGTTGCGATGTCGAGAGTGGGCCGATGCTGATAATCCTTGATCGCACCGACGGCATGGATGCGGCCAAGGAAACGGCCAAGCCATTCCAGCGTGTCGCGGTTCTCCAGTTCGGGCGCGCGCCCGCCGTGCTTGGCAAAGACTGAAAAACGGAATCCATCGGACAGATGCAGTGTTTTCCCATCGATGGCCATGGCGGGCACCACGGGTATCTCGCGCTCGACCAGTTCCTGCACGAAGGCGTGTTCTTCGAGGATAGCCTCATCCGTCCAGCGCGCGGGACGGTAGAACTTGGCCACCAGCGGTGCGCCGTCTTCGATGCCGATCTGATAGACGCGGTTCTCGTAGCTGTTGAGCGCAAGCAGGCGACCATCGCAACGCAGGCCGATGCTTTCCAGCGCGTTGAGTACGCAATCGGGAGTGAGTGCGGAGTAGTCTGGTGTCGTCATGCCCAACACCCTACTTCATTTTTTATGATTCTGCACTTCCGCGAGCCCCAGCGCATTCCATCCCTCGTGCCCCAGCTTGCGCATGGTCTCCATGTTCTTCTCAAAGATCATCTCGGCTTCGGGGAACGATGCGACCGCCTCGTCGATACTGTCTTCGCGGATCAGGTGCAGCGTCGGATAGGGCGAGCGGTTGGTGAAGTTGGTGATGTCGTCCAGCTCGGTGTCGGCGAACTGGTACTGCGGATGCATGCTGGCAACTTGCAGTTCGCCCGCCAGATCGGCATCTTCCAGCGCCGCATCGACCACGGCCAGAAAATCGTTGTAGTCGAGGAAGTCGGTCAGCACATGCGGATGGATCAGCAGGATGGTGTCGATCTTCTCGCGACTCGCTTCCGCCAGCACTTCCAGTTCGCGCTGCACATCGACCAGCAGCTCTTCCGGCGTTGTCGCCGCGCTGACGAAGTAGCGTATCTGGCCCTTGACGTGCACGCCCTTGGCGAACGGGCACAGGTTGAGGCCGATCACGGCCTTCTCCAGCCAGAGCTTGGTGGCGGCGATAGCTTCGTCGTTGCTAACGATGGTGGTCATTAGCGGCCACGACCGCCGGAACGGTGTTGTGCCGAAGTGGGAACACCGCCGCGACTCGCGCCGCCTGCCGGTTTGGCACCGCCGCTGCGCGGTGCGCCGCCTGTGCGTGCTTGTCCGCCGCCGCTACGCGGTGCGGACTGACTGCGACCCTGTCCCTGCCCGCGTCCACCCTGACCGCGATTCTGGCCGTTCAGGATCGGCTCGGCCTTAATGCGCGGGTCCGGCTCAAAGCCGGGTATCTGCACCACGGTGATCTCGCGCTTGATGAGGCGCTCGATGTCGTGCAACAGTTTCTTTTCGTCGATGCACACCAGCGAGCTGGCTTCGCCTTCGCTGCCCGCGCGGCCGGTACGGCCGATGCGGTGCACATAATCCTCCGGCACGTTGGGCAACTCGTAGTTCACCACGTGCGGCAATTCGGCGATGTCGATGCCGCGTGCGGCGATGTCGGTGGCAACCAGCACTTGCAGCTTGGCGGTCTTGAACTCGGCCAGCGCACGCGTGCGTGCAGCCTGGCTCTTGTTACCGTGGATCGCCATCGCGGGAATGTCTTCCTTGTTCAGGTGATCGGCCAGATTATTGGCACCGTGTTTGGTGCGCGTGAACACCAGCACCTGGAACCAGTTATTGTCCTTGATGAGTTGGGTGAGCAAAGCGCGTTTGCGTTCACGGTCGACCGGATACACGCGCTGTTCGATCAGCTCGGCGGTCTGGTTGCGGCGCGCCACTTCGATCAGCGCGGGATTGTTCAGCAGGCCGTCGGCCAGCAGCTTGATCTCGTCGGAGAAAGTGGCAGAGAAAAGCAGGTTCTGGCGTTGCTTGGGCAACACGGCAAGCACGCGCTTGATGTCGCGGATGAAGCCCATGTCCAGCATGCGGTCGGCTTCGTCCAGCACCAGGATCTCGACGTGAGACAGATCGACCGTCTTCTGCTGCATGTGGTCGAGCAGGCGTCCCGGTGTCGCCACCAGGATATCCACGCGGCCGTGCAGTTGCTTGATCTGCGGACTGATGTTGACGCCGCCGAACATCATCATGGATTTAAGCGGCAGGTGCTTGCCGTAGATGCGCACGCTTTCCTCCACTTGGGCGGCGAGTTCGCGCGTGGGGGTGAGCACCAGGGCACGAATGGGCGCTTTGCCAGTGACATGTTTGGCCATCAGGCGCTGCAACAACGGCAAGGTGAATCCGGCGGTCTTGCCGGTGCCGGTCTGCGCGCCGCCCATCAGGTCGCCGCCTTTCAGGATGACGGGAATGGCCTGCGCCTGGATGGGGGTGGGTTCGGTATAACCGCGCTCAGTAACGGCGCGAACGAGTTCTTCGGACAGGCCGAGGGATGCAAATGACATTTTGTTTCTTTCTTAATACAAACGGCCTGTCGCCCTGTGTGAGCGCCAGTCTGAGGCTGAATGAGGTGGGTATTACGTACCGGAATCGGCGGCAACAACTAGACTGAAACGATGTTGCGGCGCGCAGTGTAACAGCAAACCATGCGCGACGGACCCTAATCGCTTTTTCTGGGGCTAAACGTTCGAGGGAAAAAGACTGCCTTGCGCGGGTGCTTCAGCCTGTATAGCTGGGCAGGTCTGTTGTTGCCGGTGCGTATCTTGTTGACCGGTTTCACCAGATCGGCTGCGAACACTCTGGTCCGGAACGCACTCTTTTCCAGCGGCCGCTCCAGTATCACCTCATACATCTGCTGCAATTCCGACAGGGTGAACTCATCCGGTAGCAGGAATGCCGGCAGGGAAGTGTATTCGACCTTGCTGCGCAGGCGCTGCAACGCAGCCTCCAGCAGGACGTTGTGATCGAATGCCAGTCTGGTCTTGATGCCATGCTCTCCGATTGGCAACCAGACCGCCCCCTCTCCAAGCCGGTCGGGAGGCGGAATCAGGGAAAAGTAGACATGTGTTGCGGACCAACCGCGCGGATCTCGCGCCTTTCCTCCCCAGCTTCCCACTTGTTCAAGATACGGGGTTTTAACACCTGTCTTCTGGTGCAACTTCCTCAAGGCACAACTTTCAAGATCGGCGTCACTTTCCACATTGACGAATCCTCCCGGCAGCGCCTGCATGCCCGCAAATGGCTCCTCGGTCGTGTTCGGACGAATCACCAGCAAGACATTCAGTCGATCATCCAGCACAGTAAAGATCACCACATCCACCGAGGTGAGCGGCCTTGCTTCAGGGAGTATCTTTTTGTTCTGAATCGAATTTTCCTGTTTCATCTCTGCTCGCTAACGCCGTTTTCAGTTGAAGTGTTGACAGCGTAATTTAATTAGTGCTACTGTGCAACTAACTTAGTGGTACTAGAGAACTAAGTAACCAACCAAATGGAGGTTGCCATGTTAGGAATACGGTTCATCAAATCACAGCCGACCACTTACCTGATCGAATACAGGGCTGGAAAAATCGTCCGTTCAGGCACCGGTCTTTCCTTTTTCTACTTTGCCCCGACTACCACGCTGGTCGCCATCCCGGCTGCCAGCCGCGACGAGTCTTTCATCTTCCAGCAAGTCACTTCCGACTTTCAGTCGGTCACCATCCAGGGGCAGCTTGCGTTTCGCATCAGTGATCCGACCAAGACCGCCAATATGCTCAATTTCGCACTCCGGGCAGACGGTCGCAACTATGAATCGGACGACCCCGAAAAACTCCGCTTGCGCGTGTTGACCGCCGTCGAGGTTCTGGCGCAAAAATCGATCAAGTCGATCACGCTCAAAGAAGCGCTATTGGCTTCTGATCAGTTGGCAGCGGAGATCAGCACGGAGTTGGGCCAACACCCGGAGATACAGGCACTCGGGCTGGAGATCCAGTCTGTTTCGGTATTGGCCATCAAACCCACTCCCGAAACAGCGCGCGCACTGGAAGCGGAAGCCCGTGAAGCCATCCTGCGCTCTTCCGACGATGCGATATTCGTCCGGCGCAACGCGGCGCTCGAGAACGAGCGCGTCATCCGGGAAAGCGAGTTGGACACCGAAGTGGCCGTCGAACAAAAGAAACGCACCATCCGCGAAACACAGATGGAGGCGGAGGCCAGTATCCGCCGCAAGAAACAGGAATTACGCGATCTGGAGATGGATGCCGATATCGCCCTGGAGGAAAAGCGCAAATCATTCGTGGCCAAGAATGCGGAAAATACCAAGATGCTCGCGGAAGCCGAGGCACATCGCGTAGCCGCAGTCATGCAGGCATTGGAAAAGACCGATCCGCGCGTCGTGCAGGCACTTGCAGCTGTCGGCATGCAACCGGCGCAATTGATCGCGCAGGCTTTCGTAGGCATCGCCGAACACGCTGACAAGATCGGCCAATTCAATATCTCGCCGGATTTGCTGCAGACATTGCTTAACAAGCCCAACGTAACGGAGGCGGGAAATGGACGCGCAAGCTGATCGCAAAGTGGTGCTGGTGACGCGCAGGACCAGACTGGAGGAACTGTTGCTGCGCTTCCACACCCTCGCCCAGGCCAAGTTCTACATCGAGCATCTCGGTGCGGACTTTGGTGATTATTTGAAGGAGAACGAGAACTATGTGCGCGCCCGCAGAGAAACTGTGGAGATCTTGGAAGCTCACGGACGCTACCAGATCATCGATCGTGCATTTTTGCCGAATTTCCTGTTCGCGCCCGACGATGTCGTGGCGACACTCGGCCAGGATGGCTTGGTCGCCAACACGATCAAGTATCTGGATGGACAACCACTGATCGGCCTCAATCCGGACACATATCGGTACGACGGCGTACTGCTTCCATTCGAGCCGCGCGACCTGGGCTTGGTATTGCAGGACACGCTGAGAGACCAGCGGCAATTCAAACTGGTCACTATGGCGAAAGCGACTCTCGCCGACAACCAATCGCTCTATGCTGTGAATGACCTTTTCATCGGCCCAAGATCGCACACATCCGCCAGATACGAGATACAGCTGGGATTACACAAAGAGGTCCAATCTTCCAGCGGAATCATCATATCGACCGGGGTCGGCTCAACCGGGTGGATGAAGAGCGTCGTGACCGGGTCGCTGGGGGTTGTATCTGGCCTCCTTCACAGAGATACCAAGTTCGAATACTCGCCCATGCCGTGGGATGCAAAGAAACTGCGTTTTGCCGTACGCGAGCCATTTCCAAGCAAGGCATCCGAGGCCAAGTTGATCTTTGGCGATACCGATATTCGGACACCATTGACCATCTCATCCATGATGCCGGAGCATGGCGTGATTTTCAGCGACGGGATAGAAGCGGATTTCCTCGAATTCAACTCGGGCGCAAAAGCGCTGATCAGCGTTGCCGAGCGCGAGGGAAGACTGGTGATTTGACAACCATGCGGATGAGCGTGATGCCCCGCATGGCAGTCAATTCTGCAATTAGACGTTAAACAGGAAGTTCATCACGTCGCCGTCCTGTACGACGTACTCTTTTCCCTCGACACGCATCTTGCCCTTCTCCTTGGCGCCCGCTTCGCCGCCGCAGGCGATGAAGTCGGCGAAGGCGATAGTTTGCGCGCGGATGAAACCTTTTTCGAAGTCAGTGTGGATCACGCCGGCCGCTTGCGGTGCGGTGTCGCCCTTGTGGATGGTCCAGGCGCGCACTTCCTTCACGCCTGCGGTGAAATAGGTTTGCAAGCCGAGCAGGTCGTAGCCCGTGCGGATCAGTTTGTTCAGACCGGGTTCGTCCAGACCGAGATCGGCGAGGAACTCGCGCTTGTCTGCATCTTCGAGGTCGGCCAGTTCGGCTTCGATCTTGGCGCACAGCGCGACGACGGGGGCGCCTTCTTTCGCTGCGTGCTCGCGCAATTTGTCCAGATGCGGGTTGTTCTCGAAGCCGTCTTCCAGCACGTTGCCGACATACATCGCCGGTTTGACGGTGAGCAGACACAGCGGCTTGATGATGACCTTGTCGTCATCGCTCAGATTGAAAGTACGCGCGGGCTTGCCTTCGTTCAGGTGCGGCAGCAGTTTTTCCAGCACGGCCACCAGCTTCTGTGCGTCCTTGTCGCCGGACTTGGCTTTCTTGCCATCGCGCTGGATGGTACGCTCGACCACGGCGAGGTCGGCCAGCGCCAGCTCGGTGAGGATGACTTCGATGTCGGAGAGCGGATCGACCTTGCCCGCGACGTGAACGACGTTGGCATCGTCGAAGCAACGCACGACGTTGACGATGGCATCGGTCTCGCGAATGTTGGCGAGGAACTGGTTGCCCAGACCTTCCCCCTTGGAAGCGCCCGCGACCAGACCCGCGATATCGACGAACTCGACGATGGCGGGCTGCATGCGCTGCGGTTTGACGATCTTGGCCAGTTCGTCCATGCGCGGATCGGGCACCTCGACGATGCCGACGTTGGGCTCGATGGTGCAGAAAGGGTAGTTCTCCGCCGCGATGCCCGCCTTGGTGAGCGCGTTGAACAGCGTGGATTTACCCACGTTGGGGAGACCGACGATACCGCATTTGAGACTCATGGTTGTTTCCTTGGTTAGTTGCTGTGCAGCTTCAGCATCGCCGCTTCCAGCTTGCCTTCGATGATCAGTGCCGCGACATCCTGTGCACGCTGCAGCGACTCGTCGATCAATACTTGCTCTTCCTTGCGCGGCGCATTGAGTACGTAGTTCACCACTTCCGCGCGGTCGCCGGGATGACCGATGCCGACGCGCAGGCGCCAGAAATCTTTCGTACCCAGATGCGCGATGATGTCCTTCAGCCCGTTATGTCCGCCGTGGCCGCCGCCCAGTTTGAGTTTGGCGCTGCCCGGCGGCAGATCGAGTTCATCGTGCACCACCAGTATCTGCGCCGGCTCGATCTTGTAGAACTGTGCCACCGCGCCGACCGACCGGCCGCTTACATTCATGAAGGTCTGCGGCTTGAGCAGGTGTACTTCATGACCGTGCAGATTGGCTTTGGCGATCAGTCCGTGGAACTTGCTGTCGGCCTTGAAATTCGCATTATTCAAACGCGCCAACTCATCCACCCACCAGAACCCGGCATTGTGGCGCGTGGTTTCGTATTCCCTGCCCGGATTACCCAGACCGACAATCAGTTTGAATGGTTCGCTCATAATGAAAAAACCCGCCATGCACCGTTAGATGGCATGGCGGGTCGTTCCTGATGCTGTTTACTTCTTGGCTGCAGGTGCGGCTGCAGGTGCGGCTGCAGCGGCAGATGCTGCGGCTGCATCTGCCGAGGCAGCAGCTTCTGCGGCGGCTTCAACGTGACCGCGCGGCACGGTGACCGTCGCCACAGCATCGCTGGCGTGGTGGTGGCCGGCGACTTCAACACCCTTGGGCAGCTTGACGTCGGACACGTGGATGGAGTGACCCAGATCCAGATTCGCCAGATCCACTTCGATAGCCTTGGGCAGATCGGCCGGCAAGCAAGCGATCTCCAGATCGTTCAGCACATGGCTGATGATGCCGCCGCCGGTCTTCACGCCGGGAGATACTTCGGCGTTCAGGAAGTGCAACGGCACCTTCATGTGGATCTTCTTCTTCGCATCGACGCGCTGGAAGTCGATATGCTGGACTTGCTGGCGGAACGGGTGCATGTGGAAGTCGCGCAGCAGGACGGATTGTTTCTTGCCGTCCAGGTCCAGCGACAGGATGGAAGCGTGGAACGCTTCGTTGCGCAGTGCGTAGTACAGTGTGTTGTGATCGAGTTCGATCATGGTCGCCTCGCCGGAACCGTAAACGATGCCGGGGACGCGATTCGCCTTGCGCAGACGGCGGCTCGCACCCGTTCCTTGCACTTGGCGTGTTGTTGCTGCGATTTCGATTGCCATTTTACTTCTCCACTTCTAATGAAGCTCTCCGCGACCAGTGAGCTTCGGGTTGTGCGATGACCGAAATGATCACCGCGAATTTCTAGTCCATGAACAGCGAGCTGACCGACTCTTCCGCATTGATGCGGCGCATCGTCTCGGCCAGCAGCTCCGCCGCGCTGAGCTGGCGGATACGCTTGCAGTTGCGCGCTTCCTCGCGCAAGGGAATGGTGTCGGTGACCACCAGCTCGTCGATGGCCGACTTCTCCAGTCGCTCGATCGCCGGGCCGGACAGCACGCCGTGCGTACAGTAGGCGATCACGCGCTCGGCGCCCTTTTCCTTCAATGCATTGGCCGCTTCACACAGGGTGTTGGCGGTATCCACCATGTCGTCCATGATGATGCAGGTGCGTCCGGCGACGTCGCCGATGATGTTCATCACCTTGGCCACGTTCGGTTTGGGACGGCGCTTGTCGATGATGGCCAGATCCGATTCCAGACGCTTGGCCAGCGCGCGCGCGCGCACCACACCGCCCACGTCCGGCGAAACCACGATCAGGTTGCTGTAATTCTGTTTCCACACATCCGATAACAGGATGGGGGCGGCATAGATGTTGTCCACCGGGATATCGAAGAAACCCTGGATCTGGTCGGAGTGCAGGTCCATGGTCAGCAAACGGTCGACGCCGGCGCCGGTCAGCATGTCGGCCACCACCTTGGCGGTGATCGCGACGCGCGCGGAACGCGGACGGCGATCCTGACGCGCATAACCGAAATACGGCATCGCGGCGGTGATGCGGCCGGCGGAAGCGCGCTTGAGCGCGTCCACCATCACCATCACTTCCATCAGGGTGTCGTTGGTTGGCGCGCAGGTGGATTGCAGCACGAACACGTCCTTGCCGCGCACATGTTCGAGGATCTCGACCATCACTTCGCCGTCGGAGAAACGCCCCACCGTCGCACGCCCGAGATGGATGTGCAGACGCTTCGCCACGTCTTGCGCGAGTTTGGGATTGGCGTTACCGGTGAAAACCATCATGTCGCCGGACATGGTCACCTCGCAAAATTAAAATGGGCGTGAACGCCCATCAGGATTGGCTGGGGAGGTAGGGATCGAACCTACGAATGTCGGAATCAAAATCCGATGCCTTACCACTTGGCGACTCCCCAATAAACTCTATGCAGCGAAATCCCGCAGGGGGTGGTGTTGCAGACCGCGCGCGACGAATCCGCGCATTTGGGCCGGCAACTGCTGCAATACCGTATTTGCTTCTGCTTCCGTGGCGAACTCGGCGAAAACGCATGCGCCGGAACCGGTCATCAGCGAAGGCGCAAATCGCGCCAGCCACGCCAGATGTTCAGCCACTTCGGGGTATAACTTGCAGGCCACGGCCTGCAGATCGTTGTTCAGACCCGGTTGCCGACATGCCCGAAAATCATGCCCCTTCGGAAGGGCGCGCATTGTCATCGAAATCGTATCCCGTGTCAATTCGGGATGGGTGAATATCGTGGCCGTCGGCACATGCACCGGCGGGCACAAGACCACATACCAGGCCTCGGCCAGAGGATAGGACTGCAACTGCTCGCCGACCCCTTCGGCAAAGGCGTTCTCGCCGTACACGAACACCGGCACATCGGCCCCCAGGCTTAGCCCCAGCTGCATCAGCCGTTGGCGCGACAAACCCAGTTCCCACAGGCGGTTCAGCGCCAGCAGGGTGGTGGCAGCGTCCGAGCTACCGCCGCCCAGACCGCCGCCCATGGGGATGCGTTTCTCCAGCGCGATATCCACCCCCAGTTTGCAGCCCGTCTCCTGTTGCAACAGGCGCGCGGCGCGCACGCACAGGTCCTGCTCCGGCGGCACGCCGTCCAGCGCGTTGACGCGGCGCACCTCGCCGTCGCTGCGCAGGGTGAAATGCAGGGTGTCGTCAAGATCGATGAAGCGGAACAGGGTCTGCAGCAGGTGATAACCGTCGGCACGGCGTCCGACCACATGCAGGAACAGGTTAAGTTTGGCGGGCGCGGGACAGGTGAGCGTTTTCATCATTCAGGACTTTGGTCACAGTTGCCAGTCCGGGCTTTACTGCGCTTCCCATTCGTCGATAACAACCACCACCTCCATCCCCTGGCGCTTCAGCGTCAGGCGCAGCGGCAAAGCATCCGGCGTAGCCGCCGCATAGCGGGAATAGCTGATCTCCCAGCCCTGCTGGATCAGCAGACTGACCTGGCCGTTGTCGCTACGCTCGATGACGAATTCGCCTTCCGTGGCCGGCAATGCCACAACCCAGTAGCGCAGCCCGGAGAGCGGCAATTGCCAGCCCAGCACCTGCTGCATCAGGCTCTCCATATCCGCCGCGGTGTAACCCTTGCCGGAGGCCACCATGGTCGCCCTGTTCTCATCGCGGCGGATGCGTGCCACGGTCTGTCCCAGTGGGGCAAGCAGCAGGATTTCGTCTTCCGTTTCCTTGTGCACCCAGCGCACGCCCGCTTTTTCGCGCTGCGCGCCATGCTTGAGCACCACACGACCGTTGAAGGCGAAGGGAGCGTCGTGCTCCGCCGCACGCTGCACCTCGACCGGTGCGGAGGCGCAACCACTCAGCAGCAGGAACAAAAACAGGCAGAAATAGGTTTTCATGCTCAGGGAATGAAGCGTTTCATGACGGCCTTGAGGACCTCGTTATCGGAATTGGCCTTCAAGCCCTCCGCCCAAACTTTGCGCGCGCCGTCCTTGTCGCCCTGCTTCCACAGCACCTCGCCCAGATGGGCGGCGATCTCGGGATCGGGGTTGGCGGTGTAGGCGCGGCGCAGGAACTCCAGGCTCTTGTCCATATTGCCAAGCAGATAATGCCCCCAGCCCATGCTGTCGATGATGGCAGCATCGTTGGGCGCGAGCTGATAGGCCTTCTCCACCAGCTTCATCGCTTCCTGGACACGCACGTTGCGTTCGAGCAGGCTGTAACCCAGCGCGTTGTAGGCATGCGCGTTGTCCGGCTCGATCTTCATCAGCTTGCGGATCATCTGTTCGAACAGTTCGCTCTTCTTCAGTTTGTCCGCCGCCATCGCGGTCTGGTACAGCATGTCAGGCTGCTCTGGGAATTTCTCCAAGCCGCGATTCAGCACCTGAAAACTGGTCTCGTACTGCTTGCCCTCGCGCAGCAACTGCGCGTCGATGAGGATCAACTGCACGCGCTGCTGGTCGTTCTTCGGCACCGCGCGCTGCAGGGCCGCGCGCGCCTCGTCCAGCTTGCCCGCCTTGTCCAGCAGGGCCACCTCGCGCAAGCGGGCGGCATAGGCGTATTCGCCGTCCTTCACTTGGCGGTAATGCCCCAGTGCGGCCGCATCGTCGTGCCTGGCCTCGTTCAGCTGCGCGAGATAGTGGTGCACTGTGCTTTCTTCCTTGCCGCCCTTGCTCAGCGCCTGCTGCAACTCCTGCTCGGCGCGCGCGTATTCGCCCAGTTGCATGGAGATCAGCGCGATGGCGAAAGCCAGGTCGGGATTGTCGGGACGGTCCCGCAGCAGGCGCTGGAACTCCTCGCGCGAGGCGACATATTCTTTCTGGTTGAGCAGTGCGCGCGCGTAGTACAGACGCAGGTCCTTGTTGTCGGGATGCGCGTTCAGGAATTTCTGCAACAGTTGCAGGCCTTTTTTCGGCTCGCCGGGCAGATAGAGTTCGGCCTCGAAAACTGCCGCCAGATCCCAGTCCGGCTTCAGGGTCACCGCGCGATGCGCTTCGGCCATCGCTAGGTCGTTCTTGCCCGCTGCGGCTGCAGCCTGGGCGACCGCCCAATGCCCTTCCGCCACATCCGGGTAGGCGTGGGTCACGTCGATCATCCAGTCGAGTGCGGCAGCCTTGTCAGCCGTGCGCGCGACCAGCGGGTAGATGTTCATGAAGGTGTGCCCCGCCTTGCCCGGATCGGCCTTGAGCACCGTCTCCAGATGCGGGCGTGCTTCCTGCAGCTTGCCGCCGGAGAGCAACAGCGAGAGCAGCATCTGTTTGGCCAGCGGCGAGGAAGGTTCCAGTTCCTGCCACAGCTTGAACGCTTCGACCGCCACTTCCAGCTGGCGCGCTTCATAGGCGAGTTGCGCGGCGCGACGCGCGACGCGGGGATCGCGTGTGTTCTTGGCCAGGTCAAGATAGGCCTGCGCTGCCAGTTCCGGCTTGCCGCGCTGGGCGGCGATGTCGCCGAGCAGGAACTCATACAGCAGGCGGTCAGTCAACACCGCGTTGGGCAGAACGAGCTGGGGCGCCTCGACGATCTGTTCCAGATTCGCCTTGTGCACGGGTGCGGGAGTATCGTCGGCCGGTCGTTGCGGGGCGTGCGTGCAGGCAGCCAGCAGCGGCAACAGGGACAGGACGAAGCGCGGTTCAAGGAGATTCATGGCAATCTGGGTATTTTGGTGCGAGGTGACATATTAGGTTATATTCGCGCTAACTCAAAACCCCGCATTTCCTTCTGCATGAGCGCACCCGTCACCCTTTCCGCACATGAGCTCACCCGCCGCCACGGCGCGAATCTGGTCGCGGTGAGCGGCGTGTCGCTGGAACTGCGCCGCGGCGAGGTACTCGGCCTGCTCGGACACAACGGCGCGGGCAAGAGCACCACCCTGCAGATGCTCACCGGCGCGCTGCCGCCGGACGAGGGCACGGTGACGATCTGCGATTTCGACCTAGCAAAAGAACCCGAACGCGCCAAGGCCTGTATCGGATTCCTGCCGGAACACCCGCCGCTGTACAAGGACATGCGCGTCGACGATTTTCTGCTGTTCGCCGCGCGCCTGCACAAGGTCCCCGCCGCCAAACAGGCGGAAGCGCTGGCATTGGCAAAGCAGCGTTGCGGCCTGCAGGATTGCAGCAGAAAGATCATCGGCACCCTGTCCAAGGGTTATCAGCAGCGTGTCGGTATCGCGCAGGCCATCATCCACAACCCCGCCGTGGTTGTGCTGGACGAACCCACCGTCGGCCTCGACCCGGCACAGATCCGCGATATCCGCACCCTCATCCGCGAACTGGGCGATAGCAGCAGCGTGATCCTCTCCACCCATCTGCTCAACGAGGTCGAGAACCTGTGCGACCGCGTAATCATCCTGCAACACGGTCGCCTGATCTTCAGCGGCAGCAGCGCGGAGATGCTGGCCAATGGCAACATGGAAGATGCCTTCCTGCAGATCACCGAGAGCGGGGCGGCCGGCAAATGATCTACACCATCGCGAAAAAAGAGTTCCGCAGCCTGTTCGCCGCGCCATCTACCTGGTTGATGCTGGCGCTGCTGCAATTCCTGTTCGCATGGTTCTACTTTGCGCGTATGGACGATTACCTGCAGATACAGGCGCAACTGGCGCATCTCGACAATGCCCCGGGTGCGACCATCGCCGTCGCCGCGCCCTTGTGCGGCGCGCTGGCGCTGATGCTGATGCTGCTGATCCCACTGTTCACCATGCGCGTGATCGCCGAAGAGAGGCGCAACCAGACCTGGGTGCTGCTGCTGACCGCGCCTGTCTCTGCCGCGCATATCGTGCTCGGCAAGTTCTTCGGCCTGCTGGCGCTTCTGGCGATCATCATCTGCGGCTGCGCCGCCATGCTCGCCACTCTGCTGCTCGGTACCCATGCCGACCTCGGCCTGATGCTCGCCAATCTGGGCGGCGTGCTGCTGCTCGCCGCCAGTTACGCCGCGCTCGGCCTGTATCTGTCGGCCTTGAGCAAACAGCCCATCATCGCCGCGAGCAGCGCGCTGGGGCTTTCCTTCGGCTTGTGGATGCTCGAGATGAGTTCCAGCGACAACCGCAGCTTCCTGCGCGCGCTGTCGCCGAACGCGCACTTCCAGAACCTCAACATGGGGCTGATCAACAGCGCCGACCTGATCTACTTCGCGCTGTTCATCACGACCCTGCTCTGGCTGACCATCCGCCAGCTCAACGACGAACGGAGGCACGGCCTGTGAGACGCTACCTCCCCATGTTCAAACGAACTGTCGCGCTGCTGCTGGTGCTGGTCGCCGCAGGCGCGGCGTACCAGCTCGCCGCGCGTTATCCCGCCCATTGGGACGTCACCCAGAATGCGCTGAACAGCCTGGAGCAGGGCAGCGTGGATGCGCTGGCGATGCTACAAGGGCCGGTGAAGATCACCGTGTATGCCACCGAACAGGATGCGCAGCTCGGCGACATCCGCAAACTCATCCGCGAGTTCATCTCGCTGTACCAGCGCTACAAGACCGACATCAGCCTGACTTTCGTCGACCCGGTGAAGGAACCGGAAGCCATGCGCAGCATCGCCATCAGCGGCAACGGCGAGATGGTGGTGGAATATGCGGGGCGAACCGAACACATCACCACGCTGAACGAGGAGACGCTTTCCAGCGCCCTGCTGCGACTGGCGCACACCAAAGAGCAACTGCTGATGTATCTCTCCGGCCACGGCGAACGCAAACTGGACGGCAAGGCCAACCACCACCTCGGCGAGTTCGGCGGCCGTCTGCAGCAACTCGGCTACCGCATCTCCAGCCTCAACCTCGCCATCACGCAGGAGGTTCCGGACAACGCCAGCATGCTGGTACTCACCCATCCGCAAACGGAGATGATGGCGGGTGAGGTGAAGAAACTGCTGCGTTATGTCGACAAGGGCGGCAACCTGCTCTGGCTGGTTGATGACGCGACGTTGCACGGTCTGGAGCCACTGGCGGAGAAGCTGGGACTCACCTTCCTGCCCGGCACGGTGATCGACCCCGCAGCGCAGGAGATGAACGCGCCGGCGAACTGGGCGCTGGGTGCAGGCTATCCGCCGCACCCGGTCACGCGCGACTTCGACCTGCTCACCGTGTTCCCGCAGGCACTCGCGCTCAGCATCGACGCGAAGGGTGACTGGCAGAAACACATGCTGGTCGAGGGCGCGCAGCGCGGCTGGGTCAGCGAGAACGCGGCCAGCAAACGTTTCGACAAGAAGCGCGACCTGCCCGGCCCGTTCGAACTGGCCGTCACCCTGCAACGCAACGTCAATGACCGCGAACAGCGCATCGTGGTGGTGGGCAATGGCAATTTCCTCGCCAACACCTATTCCGGCAACGGCGGCAACCTCGATCTCGGCATCAACATGGTGAACTGGCTGGCGAACGAGGAGCAACTCATCACCGTGCAGCCGCACGCGGCCAAAGACGGCGCCATCACCCTGAGCAAACGCCAGCTCACCGTCATCAGCGTAAGCTTCCTCATCCTGCTTCCGCTGGCGCTGGTCGCTGCCGGCTTCCGGTCTTGGTGGCGGCGGCGCCGGAATGCCTGAACTTCCCGAAGTCGAGACCACGCTGCGCGGTCTCGCCCCGCATCTGACCGGCCAACAGGTCGGCGACGTCATCATCCGCAATCCCAGACTGCGCTGGCCCATTCCCGCGGACCTGCCCGAACTGTTACGCGGGCATACCATCCGCCGAATGTGGCGGCGCGCCAAATACCTGCTTGTCGAATTCGACCACGGCACGCTGATCCTTCATCTGGGCATGAGCGGCAGCCTGCGCATCCTGACCGGTTCCGCCCCCGCCTTGCCGCACGAGCATTTCGACCTGCTGTTGCAGAACGGGACGTTGATGCGCCTGCGCGACCCGCGCCGCTTCGGCGCCGTGTTGTGGCACGAGGGCGATATCGCCGCGCATCCGCAGCTGGCATCGCTCGGACCGGAGCCGCTGGAAAAGGAATTCACCGGCGACTACCTCTATGCAGCCACGCGCAAGCGCAAGGCCGCCATCAAGCTGCTGATCATGGACAACCATATGGTGGTCGGCGTGGGCAATATTTACGCGAACGAAGCGCTGTTCCGCGCCGGAATCAAGCCGCAACTCGCGGCAGGCAAACTCAGCCGCGAACGCTGCACGCTGTTATGCAAGACGACCCGAGAAGTATTGCGCGCCGCGATCAAAAAGGGCGGCAGCAGTCTGCGCGATTACGTGGACAGCGACGGCAAGCAGGGCTATTTCCAGCAGGAGTATTTCGTCTACGGCAAAGCGGGCGAGCCTTGTCGCCGTTGCGGCACGACGGTCAAACAGATCAGGCAGGGACAGCGCGCCAGCTTCTACTGCCCGCACTGCCAGCGCTGAATCAGATCATGCCCTGCTCGCGCAGGTAGGCCGTCATCCGCTTGTCAGAATAGAGGATATGCCCGAGCAGCCAGTCCTTGACCGACTGCAGGGCCAGCTGTTCGCGCCCGTCCCTGAACTGCGATTTCATCTGCAAGGCTTCGTCCACCAGATGCGCATGCTCCTCCTCATGCGCAACCTGCTCGGGATAATGATACTGCGTCATGTAACGGCTCTCGGTATCGAAGTGGTGTGTGGTCGCCACCAGCAGTTCATCGAACATCAACAAAGTCGTCTCCTTTGATTCGCCGTGTTTTAGCGCCTCGTTGAGACGGTTCACCAGATAGACCAGGTTGCGGTGCTGTTCGTCGATCTCCTCGATACCGACCAGATGACCGGCGTCGAACTTGATCCAGGGTTCATCCTCCCTGGCCGCAGCCTCGCTGAAGAAGGTGTAGGTGTTCTTGCCGCGGCGCTTGCTCTCGTACATCGCGCGGTCGGCCGCCGTGAGCAGGCTATCCATTGCGCTGCCGTGATCTGGGTAGATGCTGATGCCCACGCTCGCCCCCACAGTGCATTCGCTGCCTCCCGACAGGATCAGGCTGTGCCCGAATGCCTGCACGATCTTCTCGGCAACACCCGTGGCCTGTTCCGGCGCATCCAGATTGCCAAGAATGATGGCGAACTCGTCGCCGCCGAAACGCGCCACCGTATCCACCGCGCGCACACAGGCGAGGAAACGCTGCGCCGACATCTTCAGCACGGCATCGCCCGCCTCGTGCCCGTGTTCATCGTTGATCGCCTTGAAGCCGTCAAGATCGACAAACAGCAGCGCCACATATTTCCTGTCGCGCTTGGCCTGCGACATGGCCTGCGCCAGACGGTCGAACAGCAGCGCGCGGTTGGGCAGCCCGGTCAGCTTGTCGTGATAGGCCATGAAACTGATCTGTTGTTCTGACTGTTTGCGCTCGGTGATGTCGGTGTTGATGCCGACCATGCGCGTCGGTTTGCCTGTCTCGTCGAAAGCGATACATTTGCCGCGACCCTGTATCCAGCGGTAGCGCCCATCCTTGGCGCGCATGCGGTATTCGGCGATATACATATCCTGGTTCACCGCCAGCTCGTCCCTGATCTTGCCGATCACGGCATCGCGCTCGTCGGGATGGATGCGCGCCAGCCACTCATCCTGATTGGCCGGAAACTCGTCCGGCTCATAACCGAGCATGGTGTAATACTGCGGGCTGAATTTCGCCTTGCCGCCGGCCAGATCCCATTCCCACACCGCCTCCTGCGCCCCTTCCAGCGCCATCCGGAGGATAGACAGATTGTCTTCCAACGCCCTCTCCAATTGCTTGCGATCGGTGATGTCCTGCAGCGCACTGATGAAATATTCCGGTGCGCCGTTCTCGTCGCGCACCATGGTCACCTGCAATATCCCCCATAGCACTCTGCCGTCCTTGCGGATATAGCGCTTTTCGACCCTGAAGTCATCAATCTCGCCGACCAGCAACTGCTTCACCAATATCGAATCGGGATCCAGATCCTCCGGATGGGTGAGACGTTGCCAGGAGAGATGCTGCGCCAGCGCCTCGTCGCGGCCATATCCGAACAGATTGCACCAGGCATCGTTGACCTCGATGAATTCACCCCGCAGCGAGTTGCGCACCATTGGCAACGCGGTATGCTCGAAGACCATGCGGAAACGCTTCTCGCCCTCTATCTGCAGCACATCGGCGCGCACCCGCTCCTGCAACACGGCAGCTTCCACCGCCGACTGTTTACGACTGCGCCATTGCCAGAACCCGGCACCCATCAGGATAAAGATGAACATCGCAAGGACACCCGCCACACGGCGCACCTGGTCGACGACCCGGTAAGCATCTTCCTCGTCGATCTTGGAAATCAACATCCACGGTGTGCCCTCGATCGCTGACGCATACGCCAGCACCGGCTTGCCGCGGTAATCCTGCATATTCTCCAGCAGGCCCAGTTCGCCGCGCGCCGCCGCAGCGGCATCCAGCCGGGGGGTGTCCAGTGGCAGGCTGAAATCGGCCTTCGCACCATTCCCGTGTCTCAGCCGGGACAGATACTTGATATCCGCCCCTTCGACACGAACGAGCAGGGTCTCGGCCGTTTCGCTCGCGCTCGGCCACTGAGAAATCATGGGAAACAGGTATCTGGCTGGGTCTTCTGCCAGATAGATCGCGCCGTAAAAGGCTTTACCCTCGCGCAAGGGATTCATGAAACCAAGCCCGGTGGGCAGTGACGCATCCCGGTAACGGTGCAGATCGATGAATCTCGGATGACCGGACAGCGTGACCTGGCGCGCAAGTTCATTCATCCCGCCCCCTTCCGGTATGGGCATGCCCGCACTCAGCATGGCGCGGCCGGAAGCGTCGTATAGCACGATGGAACGGAAGTGGTGCCCGTCCAGAAACGCTTCCAGACGCCCGACAAGCTGCTTGCGCACAAGCGGATCGCGCGCCCCGCCATCCATCCAACGGACTGCCTCGCGTGCAAAATAGGAATTATCGGAAAGCGTCCTGGCATCGGCCAGACGGTCGTCCAACCAATCGTGCATCTGATTCGACTTGAGCGTACCTACTGCGGAGATATTGCGCTTGGCCTCCTGCCTAGCCCCTTCGCGCAGGGTGCCCAACAACGCGTCACCTGCCAGCCAAGTAACGAGCATGACTCCGATGATCACCAGTACCGGCTTGATGCCCGGGTAAGGGGAATGGGTATGAGTGTTCTGCGAATCCATCTATGCGGACTCTGGTTAGAGTTTGTCCTCTGCCTCCAGAGCCCAGACTACACCTAACCGCCGAGGATTTGAAGAGCGCCGGACGTGAAAAAGCCCGCGGCCATGCGCGGGCTTTTTCGGTGCGTCGCGAAGATTACTTCTTCGCGGCCATCAGTTTTTCATACTTGGCCTGCAACTGCTCCTTGCTTTCCACATGGGCCGGGTCATGCGGGATGCAATCGACCGGACACACGTCCACGCACTGCGGCGTATCGTAGTGGCCGACGCACTCGGTGCATTTGTTCGGGTCGATGACATAGATGGTCTCGCCTTGCGAGATGGCGCCGTTGGGGCATTCCGGCTCGCACACATCGCAGTTGATACATTCGTCGGTGATGATCAGTGACATTTTTACTCTCCTTAACGTTGATACTTTGTTTTCAGTTTCGCCGCCACGGAAGGCGACACGAACTTGCTCACATCCCCGCCGAAGCGCGCGATCTCGCGCACGATACTGGCCGAGATGAAGGTGTATTGCTCGGCCGGGGTCAGGAACACGGTCTCGATGTCGGGATGCAGGGTGCGGTTCATGCCCGCCATCTGGAACTCGTATTCGAAGTCGGATACCGCGCGCAATCCGCGTAGCACCACGCGGGCGTTCTGCGCGATCACATAGCTCATCAGCAGGCTGTCGAAACCCTCGACCTTGACGTTGCTGTAGCCGGCGAACACCTCGCGCGCCATCGCCACGCGCTCGTCCAGCGTGAACAGCGTCGCCGACCTGCTCGCCGCGACCGCCACCACCACTTCGCCGAACAGGCCGGCGGCACGGCGCACGACATCCTCGTGTCCCCGTGTGATCGGGTCGAAGGTGCCGGGGTAAACCACTTTGGTCATGCTCATACGCGTTCCAGTAATTGGTAATGCACCGCACCCGCCTTCGCACACTTGAGGACTTTCCAGGCTGCGTCCGGCTTGAACACCGTACCGCTTTCCAGATAGACCTTCCCGCCTGGCGTCAAACTGTTCGCCAGCAGGGGTAGCAGTTGGGGCAGGTAATCGCTTTTAAAGGGGGGGTCGAGGAAGACCACATCGAACAACCCGTTCTCTTGCCGGGCGAATTTTAGCCCATCCTCGCAGCGTAAGGCTACATTGCTCAACACCAGCTTCTTCACATTGCCCTGTAATGCCTGATAAACGCCACGGTTATTCTCCACCATCACCACCTGCTCCGCTTCGCGCGAGGCGGCTTCGAAGCCCAACGCACCGCTGCCCGCGAACAGGTCGAGACAGCGTTTGCCGTACAAGGTCTGCCCCAGCCAGTTGAACAGGGTCTCGCGCACCCGGTCCGGCGTGGGACGCAGATCCTCGGCATCGGGGAATTCGATGAGGCGGCTGCGGTGGGTACCGCCGATGATGCGAACTTTGTTAATTCTGAACCCCTTCATTAGCCACGGATGGACACGGATGAAACACGGATATAAACCTCAACTCTTGCCTTATCCGTGTTTCATCCGTGTTAATCCGTGGCTGATATGCATATTTATTTCTTCTGTTCGATCTTCTCTTCCGGCGCACCCACGATCACCGTCGCCATCGCATCCGGATCGATGCGGCGTTTGAATGCATCGCGTATCTGCCGGGTGGTGACTGCTTCGACGCGGTCGGTGAAATCGTCCAGATAGGTCAGCGGCAATTCGTAGAAACCGATCACGCTGAGGTAGTCGATTATCTTTTTGTTGCTGTCGATGCGCAGCGGGAAACCGCCGACGATGTTCTGCTTGGCCGCACGCAACTCTTTCTCGGTCACGCCCTTGTCCACGAAGGTGCGCAAAGTCTGCCGCACCAGCAGCAGCGATTCGTCGGCCTGCTCCTTCTTGGTCTGCAACCCGATCTGGAACGCGCCCGGCTGCTGCATGGGCATGAAATAGCTGTACACGCTGTAAGCCAGTCCGCGCTTCTCGCGCACCTCGTTCATCAGGCGCGAGACGAAGCCGCCGCCGCCGAGGATGTAGTTGCCGACATACAGGGGGAAATAATCCTCGTCGTTGCGCGCCACGCCGGGTGTGCCGATCAGGATGTGGCTCTGGCTGGCCGGGTGCGCGATGCGCTGCTCGCTGGGCTTAATGCGTATCATCACCGGAGCGATGCGCGCGTCAGCCTCACCGCGCGGCAGGTTGGCGGTCAGCTGCTGCGCGATGACTTCCGCCTGTTCGCGCGTGACGTCGCCCATCAGCGCGACCACCGCGCGTTTCGCGCTGTAATGCGCCCGGTAGAAACCCTCCAGATCGGCGCGCTGTATCTTCTCGATATCGGCCACTTCGGCGCGCCAACCGTAGGGATGCACGCCGAACACCGCCTGACCGAAGGCCTTGTCTGCGATGCTTTCCGGTTGCGTCTCCGCCTCCTTCAACGAGGCGATCAGGCGCGCCTTCTCGCGCGCCAGCACCTGCTCGGGGAACAGCGGTTGTTGCAGGCAGCGTGCCAGGATATCCAGTGCCACATCACGCTCTTTGGCGTTACTCAACGTCCGCAGCGACAATCCGGCGCGGTCAGAATCGTATTGACCACCCAGCTGTGCACCGATGTCCGCCAGCCTGCGCGCGATGTCGTCCTCGCTCAGTTCCTGCGCCCCGAGGTCGAGCATGCCGAAAGTGACGTGCGCGACGCCGACCTTGCCCGCCGTGTCGAAACCGCTGCCGGCCGGGAAATTCACCGCCACATCCAGCATCGGCAGACCGTGGTCTTCGACGAAATATATGCGCGCGCCGCTGGGTGCCAGCCAGTGCTGGATCTGCGGGGTGGCGAGCGCAACCGTCGCCGCGAGCGACAGGGTTACTGCAGTGATGACTTTAGTGAGCATGAGCCGCTCCCCGGTTGGCTTTGGGTTTATCGGGTAAAGGCTGCGGGTCCAGCGTCGCCACCGTCAGATGATCGTCATTGAACAGTTCGCGCGCCGCGTCCTGCACCTGCTGCGCGGTGACCTCCTGCAACTTCTGCAACATCACCGGGATGTCCTTGTGCGACATGCCGGCGCTCTCCAGCATCCCGATCTGCATAGCCTGATAGAACACCGAGTCGCGCTTGTACACCTCGCCCGCCAGCACTTGCGCCTTGACGCGCTGCAATTCCTCCGCGTTCACCCCGTCGCGCACCAGCAGCGCGAGTTGCGCGCGCAATGCCGCTTCCACATCGCCCACCGTCTTGCCTTCGCGCGGCGTCGCCTCGATCACGAACAGGCCGGGGCCGCGCGCCACGCTGTCGTAACCGGTGCCCACATCCATCGCCACCTGTTGATCGCGCACGAGCGACTTGTTCAGGCGCGCCGAGCTGTTGCCGTCGAGCACGCCGACCAGCACATCGAGCGCATAGGGTTTCCAGTCCTTCTCGGCATCGCGCAGCGTGGGCGCCTGCCAGGCCATGACGATGAACGGCAACTCGGCCGGAGCCTTGACCGTGAGACGCTTGATACCGAGCTGGACCGACTCGCCCACCTCCTTGCGTTGCGGCAATTCGCCCGCCGGGATGGCGCCGTAATAACGCTTCGCCAGGGCAAAGACTTCGCTCGCCCGCACATCACCCGCAACCACCAGCGTCGCATTGTTGGGCGCATACCAGGTCTGGTACCACTCCAGCGCGTCGGCGGCGGTCATGTTCTGCAAGTCGGTCATCCAGCCGATCACCGGATTATGGTAAGGGTGTTCCTGGAACGCGGCCGCCATCAGCCGCTCAAACATCAGCGAGCGCGGCTCGTCGTCGGTGCGCCAGCGGCGCTCTTCCATCACCACCTTGATCTCTTTCGCGAATTCCTTTTCCGACATCAGCAGGTTGTGCATGCGGTCGGATTCCAGTTTCATCGCCAGCGGCAGTTTCGACTTGTGCAGTTGCTGGAAGTAGGCGGTGTGGTCATAGCTGGTGAAGGCGTTCTCGCGCCCGCCCGCGGCCGCGATGACCTTGGAAAACTCGCCGCGCGGAACATCCTTCGTGCCCTTGAACATCATGTGTTCCAGCACATGCGCCACACCGGTGACGCCGGTGCGTTCGTCCATGCTGCCGGCGCGGTACCACACCTGCTGCACCAGCACCGGGGCGCGATGATCTTCCTTGACGATGACCTTGAGCCCGTTGCTCAACGTCCTTTCATACACTTGCGCCTGTGCGACGGAGGCGACCTGGAGCAATAACGCGACAGCGACTAAGTGGACTCTCATTTCCCTACCCTATGGATGCGCGATTCAGCATAAAATGAGCGCGCATTATGCGACATTTCATCCAAACCAGAACACCCTTGCATGTTTAGCTTCCTTAAAAAGACTCCCGCCACCGCCGAATCGACCAACTGGCTCAGCCGCCTGACGGGCAGCCTGGCGCGCACGGGTGGACAGCTCGCCGCCCTGCTGGTTCCCGGCGGCCGCATCGACGAAGACCTCTACGATGAACTGGAGACCATTCTCATCACCAGCGACGTGGGCATGGACGCGACGCGCGCCCTGCTCGCCGACGTGCGCCACCAAGTGAAAGAGAAGCACCTGACCGAGGCCGGACAACTCAGAGAAGCGCTGGCGCATGCGCTGCTCAAGCTGCTGCAACCGCTGGCTAAGCCGCTGGATGTCAGCCCGCACAAGCCCTTCGTTATCATGCTGTGCGGCGTCAACGGCGCGGGCAAGACCACCTCCATCGGCAAACTGGCCAAACATTTTCAGACTCAGGGGAAGTCGGTACTGCTGGCCGCGGGTGACACCTTCCGCGCCGCCGCGCGCGAACAACTGATGGAATGGGGCAAGCGCAACGATGTCACCGTTATCGCGCAACAAAGCGGCGATGCCGCCGCGGTGATCTACGACGCAGTGCAGGCAGCGCAGGCGCGCGGCATCGATGTGGTGCTGGCCGACACCGCCGGACGCCTGACCACGCAGGCGCATTTGATGGAAGAGATCAAGAAGGTAAAGCGCGTGATCGACAAGGCGCTGCCCGGCGCGCCGCACGAGGTGCTGCTGGTGCTGGACGCCAACACCGGCCAGAACGCGCTGTCGCAGGTGAAAGCCTTCGATGAAGCACTGGGTGTGTCCGGACTCGTGCTGACCAAACTCGACGGCACCGCCAAAGGCGGCGTCATCGCCGCCATCGCCAAGGCGCATCCGATTCCCGTGCGCTTTATCGGCGTGGGCGAAGGACTCGACGACTTGCGCCCCTTCGTGGCGGAGGATTTTGTGGCGGCTTTGCTGGGACTGGAAGAATGATCAAATTCAACCAGGTCTACAAGCGCTACCCCGGCGGTCATGAGGCGCTGAAGAATCTCTCCTTCGACATCGCCGAGGGCGAGATGGTGTATCTCACCGGGCACTCGGGCGCGGGCAAGAGCACGCTGCTCAAGCTCGTCGCCGCCATCGAGCGCCCCAGCAGCGGCGGTGTGCTGGTCAAGGGACAGAACATCCGCTCGATCAAACCCGCCGCCATCCCCGCTTTGCGCCGCAACATCGGCCTCATCTTCCAGGACCACAAGTTGCTGTTCGACCGCAGCGCCTTCGACAACGTGATGCTGCCACTGCAGATCTGCGGCTTCGACCATCGCGAGGCGGCCAAGCGCGTGCGCGCCGCGCTGGACAAAGTCGGCCTGCTCGACCGCGAGAAGGCCAACCCCATCGCGCTCTCCGGCGGAGAGCAGCAACGCCTGTGCATCGCGCGTGCCATCGTCAACCGTCCCACCATCCTGCTGGCGGACGAACCCACCGGCAACCTCGACACCGAGTATTCGACCGAGATCATGAACATCTTCAAGTCCTTCCATCAGGTCGGCGTGACGCTGCTGATCTCCACCCACGATGAAGGCATCCTGCGCCAGTTTCCCGCACGCGCATTGCACCTGAAGAAAGGGGAACTGCAAGCCCATTCGACAGGCTCAGGACAGGCATGAGGACTCTCATCGAACATTTTCAAGTGCTGCGCTTCACCCTGCGCCAGCTGTTGCTCACGCCCAACGCGTCGCTGCTCAACATCACCATCATCGGCATCGCGCTGAGCCTGCCGGTCGGCGGCTATGTGCTGCTGAAGAGCGTGCAGACGCTGGGCGCGCAGATCGCGGGTACGCCGCAGATCAGTGTGTTCCTCAGCGCGGGAACAGGGACCGGAGACATCGAGCGTATCGGCGAAAGACTCAAACAACACACGGTGGTCAAGCGCATCGAGTTCGTGCCGCGCGCGACTGCGCTGAAGAAGTTGCAGCAGAGCACCGGCCTGTCCGACATCATCGGCGGACTGTCGCAGAACCCTCTGCCTGACGCGTTCATCGTCTATCCCGCGGACGGCAATGTGGCAACACTGGAAAAACTGCGCGACGAACTGAAGACCTGGCAGCGTGTCGAGCATGTGCAGCTCGATTCGGCCTGGGTCCACAAACTGGAAGCGCTGCTGGATTTCGGCCGCATGGCGGTCGCCATCCTCGCGGCGTTGCTGAGTTTCGCGCTGGTCGCCATCACCTTCAACACCATCCGCCTGCAGATACTCACGCGGCGCGAAGAGATCGAGGTGGCGAAACTCATCGGCGCGACCGATGCCTTCATCCGCCGCCCCTTCCTCTACTTCGGCCTGACCCAGGGCTTGCTGGGCGGGGCCGCGGCCTGGCTGCTGATCTCCGCCAGCCTGCTGTTGCTCAACCACACCCTTACCGAACTGGCCCAACTCTACGCTAGCGATTTCAGCCTGCAGGGATTGTCCGTCGCCGACAGCCTGAGCCTGCTGGGTTTCTCGGCTTATCTGGGCTGGCTGGGCGCCTGGTTCTCGGTATCGCAGCACCTGTGGCAGATCGAGCCCCGCTGACCCTCCAAAAAAACAATTACAAATCCCCCTGTTTAAAGCAGAATGCTCCCTGCATTCGCGCAAAGCGGACGTGAATACGGCCTCAATAGATCGAACATGGCGGCACAGACCTGCACGAGCAGGCACCAAGAGGGGAGAAAAAATGGCATACATCGAGTGGACCCGCGAACTGGAGTCCGGTATCCCGGTCATAGACTCGCAGCACAAGCGCATCATCGACTTCATCAACGAACTGGACGATGCCTGCCGTACCGGCAACAAGGAAGAGACCGGCCATGTGATGGAAGGCCTGCTCAATTACACGGTCACCCACTTCGAATTCGAGGAAGCCCTGCAGGAGAAGGCGGGCTACCCCTATCTCAAAGCGCACCGCCGCATCCACGAGATCTTCATGAAGAAGGTCGCCGAGATCAGGGGGCTCGCCAGCCAGGGCGAGGATGTCGCCCCCCTGTTACTGAAACTGCTGCAAGGCTGGCTCGCCAGCCACATCAAGGGCGAAGACCGCGACTATGTCGAGTCGGTAAAGCCTATCGTGGACAGCGCCGACAAGGATATCTCCAGTTGGATGAACAACGCGCTGAAGAAGTTCTTCCACTGAAGCCGGTTCAGGACTGATCGTGCAGGTGCTTGTTCAACTCGGTCAGGTCCTGGATCACGTCGCGCGATGCACGGGCATATTCGCTGCGCAGCAAGGCCTCTGAAGCCGCGCGGTCGTTCTCCTGCACCTTCTTGACCACCGATCCCGCCACGAAATGAAAATTGGCGTGGTCGGAACGCAGTTTGTGGAATCCCTCATCGTCGTGGAAATGCTTGATCGCGGGACCGTGTATCCATTTGCCCAACACACACTGGTCGTCGCGGCAGATGATCATGGGGTCCAGCGTCTCTTTGGATGTCCCGTCCAGATAACTCTGCAGACGCCCTTTCCACTTCATATGCGCTTCAATACATTCGGAAATATCGACCTCGGCACGAATTTTTTCGCGCACCTCCGCCGCAATCTGTTTGTCCTGCCCGAACAACTTGGAAAAGAAACCCATCGCTCCGCTCCTCATATGTTTTTATTAGCCGCGACTCAGACCGCTCCGACGGCAAGGTTTTATACCCAAGCAGGGGCGGATGAGTCAACGGATATTTGCGGGGTGGGGGGATCCGGCCGTGCATCGGACCCGCAACCCGCTATCTGCCTGCCACCGTCATCTTTTCGATCAGGATGGAACCGCACTGGCGCGAGCCCTGCACGATGACATCGTTGCCGATGGCGACGATGTCGCGGTACATGTCTCTGAGGTTGCCCGCGATGGTGATCTCGTGCACCGGATACTGGATCTCGCCGTGTTCGACCCAGAAGCCCGCCGCGCCGCGCGAATAGTCGCCGGTGACGTTGTTGACACCGTGTCCAAGCAGTTCGGTGACCAGCAGACCGCGTCCCATGCTCTTCAGCATATCCGCAAAATCCTGCTGCCTGTCCGAGCGCAGGATGAGGTTGTGGTTGCCGCCCGCATTGCCGGTGGTCTGCATGCCGAGTTTGCGTGCCGAATAACTGCCGAGGAAGTAGCCGCGCAATATCCCGCCTTCGATGATCTTGCGGCTGCGCACGCGCACGCCTTCCTCGTCGAACGGGCTGGAAGCCAGTCCGCGCCGGATATCGGGTATGTCGGAAAGATCGATATGCGGGGCGAACACGGGCTTGTCGAGGTGATCGAGCAGGAACGACGATTTGCGGTACAGGCTGCCGCCGCTCACCGCGCCGACAAAATGGCCGAGCAGACCGGAGGCGACCGGGGCCTCGAACAGGATCGGGCATTGCCTGGTATCCATCTTGCGCGCTTTCAGGCGGCGCACGGTGCGTTCCGCCGCGATGCGGCCGATCTCGTCCACGCGCAATATCTCGCTGGCATTCCGTGCCGAGCTGTACCAGTAATCGCGTTCCATCGCGTCGCCCTTGCCGGCGATCACCGAGCAGCTCATGCCGTGACGCGAACTGGGGTAGCCGCCGATGAACCCCAGGCTGTTGGCCTGGATGAACTGCCCCTCGTGCACGTTCACCGTCGCGCCCTCGGAATTGCGGATGCGTTTGTCGGCGCTCAATGCGGCCTCTTCGCATTCGCGCGCCAGCGCGATGGCCTGCTCCACATTCAGCTCCCACGGGTGGTACAGGTCCAGATCGGGGAATTCGGTGGCAAGTTGGTCGGCATCGGGCAGTCCGGCACAGTCGTCCGCGGCGGTGTAGCGCGCGATGTTGAGCGCGGCATCGACGGTGTCGCGCACGGCCTGCATCGAAAAATCGGATGTGCTGGCATTGCCGCGCTGCTGGCCGAGATAGACGGAGACGCTCATGCCCTTGTCGCGGTTGTATTCGATGGTCTCCACCTCGCCCTGGCGCACGGTGACGGTCTGCCCGAAACCTTCCGACACTTCGGTCGCGCAGGCGGTCGCGCCCCGCTGCCCCGCATAGCGGACGATGTCGGAGGCGAGTTGCCGCAGGGTATCGGCGGTGTAGGGGACGTTCGGCACTTTGGCGTTCATAAAAAATTCGGGCGGCTGGTTCATCGGGAGGCGCTATCATAGCAACATCCGCAGAACCCTACCGATACCATGAACACGCGCCAGACGGACAACGACGAACTGGAAGAAGAACTTCCGCCCAGCAAGACCAAGATCAAGAAGCAGATGCTCGCGCTGCAGGATCTGGGCAAGACCCTTACGGCCCTGTCCAAAGAGAAACTGCGCGAACTCGATCTGGAAGAGGATCTGCTGGTCGCCATCATGGATTACAAGCGGATGACCAAATTTGGCGCCCTGAACCGCCAGTTGCAATACATCGGCAGGCTGATGCGCGACGTGGAACCCGCTCCCATCCAGGCCAAGCTCGACGCTTGGAACGGCGTTTCGCGCCAGCACACGGCCTACCTGCATCAGGTCGAACAATGGCGTGACCGCCTGATCGAGCAACCGGATGCCCTGACCGAGCTGCTGGCCGCGTTCCCGGAGGCCGATGCGCAGCATCTGCGCACCCTGATCCGCAACGCGCAAAAGGAGAAAGAACTCCTCAAGCCGCCCAAGTCCTACCGCGAACTGTTCCAGGTATTGCGCGACGTCATTCCCGAGCCGGATTGACGCAGCACTCCTGAAACAGACTGTCTCTCAGCATCGACAAGTACAACCCATGTCCTCCGTTCTCCCCAACATCACCCTGGATACCGGCAGCAACCCGCAGCACAGCATCATCTGGCTGCACGGTCTGGGTGCGGACGGTGAAGACTTCGTTCCCATCGCCGAGGAGATCGCGCTTCCCGTCGCGGTGCGCTACATCTTCCCGCATGCGCCCATGCGCCCGGTGACCATCAACGGTGGTTATGTGATGCGCGCCTGGTACGACATCCTGGTCGGCGCTGCATCGGCCGAGATCGCCGACAACATCGGCAGAATGGAAGACGCAGAAGGCATACGCGCATCTCAGGAAGAGATCGAAAGATTGATCGCACAGGAACGACAACGCGGTGTCGCGGCAAAGGACATCATCCTCGCCGGATTCTCGCAGGGCGGCGCGGTCGCGCTGCACGCCGGATTGCGGCACAAGGAGAGACTGGGCGGAATCCTGGCGCTGTCGACCTATTTGCCGCTGCCAAAGACGCTGTCTGCCGAAGTGCACGCCAGCAATCGCGACACTCCCATCTTCATGGCGCACGGCGAGTTCGATCCGGTGATCCCTTACGCATTCGGGCGCGCTTCGGCGGAGGTGTTGCTAGAGAAGGACCACCCGGTGGATTGGCACGCCTATGCCATGCCGCATTCGGTGTGCCCGGAAGAAGTGGAAGATATCGAACGCTGGCTGAAACTCAGACTGGCCAAATAATGCTCTATTCGGCCGTGCCTTCCTGTTCCATGCGGCGGTAACGCGCGAGGTCGTAGTCGTCGCCGCTTTCCACCAGCGCCAGCGGCAACAGCAGGAAAGTCTTGCCGTCCATATCCATGTTCATGCTGTGGCTCGGCGAAAAGGTGTTCGGTTTCATCAGCAGCCAGGCCTCGCCGCTGGTATCCGCAGGCCGGTTCAGATACATGGCGACCTCGATCTCACTCTCGGTATCTTCCGAGATGATACGGTCCGCCAGCGAAACGCCGACGATCTGGGTACTCAACACTTCTACACCGATATGAAGGTTGTTCTTGTCGTCACGACTCAGGCGGCGCACGATGCCCGCCCCCCAGTTCTGTACGTTCTCCGGCTTGGTACCGATCAGCGTTCCGATCTTGATCCCGTCGGCGCGCGGAACGGGAACCACGCTGCGGAAACCGGTCGCGCTGATGTCTTCCACATCCCAGAGCTCACCATCGCCTGAACTCATGAAGTTCAGGCCGATATCAGCCTGTTCCAGCATCTTGAAGAATCCGTTGGCGACTTTGAGGTTGACGTTGATCTTGCGGCGCGGGTTGCGGCGCGTCGGCAACGGCTGGGTCAGGTTGTCGATCAGGCGACGCAATATCTCGCGCACCAGATCAGCCTCGTAGGTCGCGCCGCAGAAACTGACGTCATCGGGCACGACGCCCTTTTCCAGTGTCTTGAGCAAATTGCCCAGCAGCTTCAGCGCATCGGCCACCGACAGGAAACGCAGGGCCGGATGCACGGTGGCGTCGCCGGCCAGGCGCATCGGCGGGGTCGGTTGTGTCAGATCGAAGATGAACAGGGCATTGCCGTTGTACTGTTCGTCCAAACGCAGCCCCTTGCCGGCATAAGAGATCAGACACAACC